>Ga0247741_1000812_pt1 | contig 17152 bp, 19 predicted proteins | sample UWRJL213509R2_FD_180945 | JGI IMG/M metagenome (GOLD analysis project Ga0247741, IMG submission 180945) | Plant litter microbial communities from Arlington Agricultural Research Station in Wisconsin, United States - UWRJ-L213-509R-2 | ecosystem: Environmental > Terrestrial > Plant litter >... | reverse complement strand
CGATGTTCATCAGCACGTCGTGAACGACGGGCCCGAGCGCGGTCAGATCGGATCCGAGCCTGCGTGTACTGCCGAGCACCACGAGGGCCGCGTGCACAGACGAATCGATGAGCGCTTCTGCGGGTCGTCGGTGGACCGTCCGGCAACGCACCGAGTCGGTCGCCCCCAACGTTCTGGCCCGCTTGATGGCGCTCACTGTCACCGCAACCGTGCTCGTCGAGGGCGCCGCCGGGAATCGCGATGGCGGGATGGCGTGGAGCAATACGAGTGGTTCGTGCGCTGCGCGCGCCTCTCTGGCCGCGAAGGCGAGGGCTGCATCTCCTCCAACAGTGTCGTCGACACCGACGAGCACCCCCTCGCGCCGGGAGCTCGTGAACCCGGGAATGATCGCGACGGGGCAACGGGATGCTGCGGCGAGTTGAAGGCTTCGCGATCCCAAGGCGCGGCCGTGGAAGAAGCCCGTCTTGTGCGTTCCCACGACCACCATGTTCGCAGTACGTGACGACGTCACAAGCTCCACGATTGGATCACCGGTCTCCACCCTGACCGTGCATTCAAGTTGCGGCGCCACCGTCGCCGCAAGCACGGCGGCCTCGGCGACGAGACGCGATGCTTCCGGATGCAGCTCCGCGAGCTGGCGGGCACCGAGGGCTCCCCAGTCATCGTCGATGACGTGGAGGATCTCCAACGGGCGGCCGAGACGGGACGCTCGTCGGGCCGCCCAGGTGATTGCGGCGGAACCCGCGCTCGTGCCGTCCACCCCGACGATGATCGGTTTCGTCATTCCGCTCTCCTCACGGTCGTTCGTTGCTCCGTGAGTGTGCGCCCGAGCTGGCACGGCGGCGGGGACGAAGGTCCCGTGGCGTTCCAACCCGGCTACGCCTACGCTTGAACCATCACCTGACTGTTCGTGCGCTCCAGAGACCGGTGAGCGAAAGGTTCGTGCCCGCCATGACCGACGAGACGATCTCGTTTCCCGACGCTCCGCGTAGCCAGCTGGATACGGCCCTGGCCGACCTCGTCGAGCGCGCCCAGGGAGTGATGGAGACCCAGGGACGTCTGCGTGCCCTGCTCCGCGCAAATCAGGCCGTCGTCGAGCTCATGGAGCTTCCCCAGGTGCTGCACCGCATCGTCGAGGTGGCCGTGGAACTGGTGGACGCGCGCTTCGGTGCGCTGGGTGTGATCTCGCCCAGCGGTGAGCTCGAACAGTTCATCCACGTGGGGCTGACCGACGGCGACGTGGAGGCCATCGGGCACCTGCCGGTCGGACACGGGCTTCTGGGCGCCCTGATCGACGATCCTCGCCCCATCAGACTGTCCCACATCTCCGATGACCCGCGCTCGTCGGGATTCCCGGCACATCACCCGCCCATGGACACCTTCCTCGGCGTGCCGATTCGCGTCCGCGACAAGGTGTTCGGCAACCTCTACCTCAGCAATCGTTCCACCGGAGAATTCACCGCCGACGACGAGCAACTGGTGAAGTCCCTCGCGGGCACGGCCGGATTCGCCATCGAGAATGCGCGGCTCTATGCCGAGACGCGGCGACGGCAGGCCTGGGCGGCCGCGTCGGCCGAGATCACCGCCGCGATGCTGTCCGCCGACGGGGATGACCCGTTGGCCACGCTGCTGGAGCGGCTGCTGGTGCTCGCGGAGGCGGATCTGGTCGCGCTTACCGCGCGGGTGTCTCCGGGCGATGAGATCGAGGTGACCGTCGCACACGGAGCCGCTGCTGACACGCTCGTCGGACGGCGGTTCCCTGCAGCGGAGACCATGGCCGGACGTGTCTTCGATGGCGGTCAGCCGCTTCTCGTCACCGAGGGATCGGCGATCATCGTCGGGACACTCGACACTCCTGACTTCGGTCCGGTGATGGCACTGCCGCTGACCGCGGGTGGACTGGTCCAGGCGGTCCTCGTGATCACCAGGGATCGCGGTCGCCCGTCGTTCGACGCCGCAGATCTCGACATGGCCGCGGACTTCGCGGACCAGGCGAGCGTGGCACTGGAGCTGATCAAGTCACGCTCCGCGCAGCAACTCGTGCTGGTGCAGGAGGATCGCGCACGTATCGCGCGCGATCTGCACGATCACGTGATCCAGCAGTTGTTCGGCACCGGGCTCCAGCTGCAGAGCATCGCCGGTACCGTCGACGGGCCGACAGGCGGGAAGATCATCGAATCGGTGTCAAGCATCGACGGCGCGATCGCCCAGATCCGTACCGCGATCTTCGCACTGGCGATGCCGCGGAGCGGAGAGAGCGTCACCATCCGGCACCGTCTCATCGACCTGGTCACGGAAATGACGCTGTCGCTCGGCCGGGCTCCGACCATCGAGTTCAGCGGCCCGGTAGACCTGGTCGCCTCCGGGTCCCTCGCCGACGATGTGTTGGCCGTCGCGAGGGAGGCGCTCACCAACATCGCTCGGCACGCTGGCGCCGATTCGTCGAGCATGCGGCTCAGCACCGACGGTACCGAGATCCAGCTGACCATCGACGATGACGGTCGCGGCATCGGAGAATCGACCCGGCGCAGCGGTCTCTCGAACCTCGAAGCACGGGCGCTCGCCTGGGGTGGCAGGCTAACGGTCGACAGCGGCGCGACCGGAACCCGTCTCACCTGGCGGGTGCCGGCCTCGGAACTGAGCGCCAGAGTATGACCACGGGCATCCGAGTGTTTCTGGTGGACGACCACGAGATCGTCCGCCGCGGAATCGCCGACCTGCTCAACGCGGAACCGGACATCGACGTCGTGGGCGAGGCGTCGAGTGCGGGGCAGGCGATCGGGCGCATTGCCGCAACAGTGCCCGACGTCGCCGTCCTCGACGTACGACTACCCGACGGAAGCGGGATAGACGTCTGCCGCGACATCCGCTCCCAGCACCCGGAGGTGCGGTGCCTGATTCTCACCGGATACGACGACGACGAGGCGATCAACGCGGCGGTGTTGGCCGGCGCCTCCGGCTATGTCTTGAAGGACGTGCGTGGATCGGGACTCATCGAGGCGATCCGCAAGGTTGCCGCCGGGCGGTCGCTCATCGACTCGTCGCTCAGCCGGCGTGTGGTCGAGAAGATCGAAACCGAGTCTGCAGAAGATCCCCGTCTCGGCTCCCTCAGCCTGCGCGAGAGCCAGATCCTCGCTCTCATCGCCGACGGGCTGACCAACCGCCAGATCGGTGTCGAGCTCGGCCTTGCGGAGAAGACGATCAAGAACTATGTGTCGGGACTGCTGTCCAAGCTCGGATTGCAGCGACGCACTCAGGCTGCGATCCTCCGCCTCGGACAGCGGCCTGCCGGCGACGGGTAGAGACTCCGGGCTGACCATCACATCAACGGGACCAACGTCCCGTGCGCTCCCGCGTGGCGCGGCTAGCGTCGGCAACCGACGAGCACTGCCGGGCCAGGCAGACTCGCCAGGCCAGACACGCTTGCCAGGCCAGGACATAGCGGGCACAGACACGAGCGCCGGGACAGAGAGGTCACCATGAACGCGCACCACACAGCATCCCTCCCCACCGCGGAGAACCCGATCGTGACCGTCGGCCAGGAGGAGGCCTGGTCTCTTCTGGGTTCGCAGACCTTCGGACGTCTCGCGGTGTCTGTGGCGGACGTGCCCGAGATCTTTCCGGTCAACTACTACTCTGACGGATCCACGATCCTGTTCCGCACCGCGCAGGGCAGCAAGCTGCTCGAGCTGACGATCAACGCACGTGTCGCCTTCGAGGTCGATTCGTTCACGGCGACCGACGGCTGGAGCGTGATCGTCGCGGGCACGGCACGGGCTCTGGATACCCAGGCGGAGATCTTCGCCGCCGACGAGACGCCGCTCACTCCGTGGATCCCCACCGTCAAAGAGGTGTACGTGCGGATCACTCCGAACGAGATCAGCGGCAGGCGCTTCGTGTTCGGGCCGGAACCCGACCGCTATTGAACCTCGCGCGCACGAACGATAGACGACCCATGCACAGAAACCGACGCACAGAAGAGGTAACGCAATGACTGTCCTGTCACCCAGCCGCCGGCTCGTCGTCACCGTCGTGGTGGCCGGAATCCTGGTCATCGCCCCCGGCGCGGCAGCGCTGGCCGCAGCACAACCGGCCGCGGGTCGGGCGCCCACTGCCTCCTCGGCAGACTCCGACGGAACCGGACCGCAGTTCTACAGCGGCACGTCGATCGACGTCAGCGGGGAGGTGAATGGCGACGTCTATGCGGCCGGACAGAGCGTCACGATCAGCGGCGATGTGACGGGCGACGTCATCGCCGCTGCCCAGACGATCACCATCACCGGAACGGTCGACGGCAACGTGCGTCTCGCCGGACAGGACGTAACGGTCAGCGGTGACGTCTCGCGCAGCGGCACGATTTTCGCATCGACCGTGGACGTCACCGCAACCGGCTCGCTCGGCGACGATCTGGTGGGTGCCGCCGGAGACGTCGCGATCACCGGAACGATCGGCCGGGACGTGCTGGCCAGCGTCGGCGCCCTGACGATCGACGGATCGGTCGGCGGTAACGTCACCTACACCAGCGATAGGAGTGCGAGCATTGCCGACGGCAAGGTCAGTGGGACCGTAGAGCGGATCGCACCGTCGCCATCGACCACCGTCGAAGTCTCGCCGTGGGCGCTGTTCGTCGGCTGGCTCCTCGGGTTGCTCTATGCACTGGTGGCGCTGAGCATCATCACCGTGCTGGCGGCGCTGCTGCTTCCTCGGCTCATGGATCGGGTGACCAACCAGCTGATTCCCTCGCCCTGGAGGGCGCTTCTCGTCGGATTCGTGGCATCGATGATCATGCCGTTCGCCGTGCTCATCCTCCTGGTGACCGTCATCGGCGCACCCCTCGCCCTTGCCGCGGTGGCGGTGTGGGTCGTCCTCACGCTGGCGACGTTCGTCTACGGCGCGTACTACATCGGTCGGCTCCTGTTCCCTGGTAGCCACCCTCCCGTCGTCAGAGCGCTCGTAGGCGGCCTGATCCTCATCGTCGCGCTACACATTCCCTGGCTGAATGTCGCCGTATGGGCCGCAATGGTGTTCTTCGGTCTCGGCGCTCAACTTCTGGCCGTCTACGAACTGCGCCCGTGGCGCCGCACCGCACCGGTGGCCGGAGCGGTGCCGTCATCCGAAGCCTGAACCCGCACCCAGCAAGGGAGAACCCCATGACACGAGCCTTGGTCATCGCCGGCGTCGACGGCTCCGCCGACTCAGAACTGGTGATTCGTCGCGCCAGCGACTACGCGACGATGCTGGCAGCCGACCTCCGGATCGTCACCGCGTGGAACGAGATGGTTTATCAGGATGCCGTCGTCGGATTCCACCCGGACGTGATCGCTCGACAGCTCGGCGGCGATGCCGCGCACGCCGTGTTCGGACCGGTGATTCCGCCGTGGGCAACGGTGGTGACGCGACCGGGGCCCGCCGGTCCCGCCCTCGTCGCCGAGGCCGCACGCGCAGACCTGCTCGTCGTCGGCACCCGCGGTCACAGCGCGGTCGGCGGAATGCTCCTCGGTTCGGTGAGCACCTACTGCGCTGAACACTCGAACTGCCCCGTGCTCGTCGTGCCTACACGGCAGTACGGTGCAACGACTGATGCGCACGTCGATGCCGAGGCGCAAGCGTGAGGCTCCGGCCCGGCCCGTGATCGAGCTCCCTCCACAGGCGGAGCCGATCCGATCGGCACCCGTGGTCCACGCCTCCCCGCGGCGGCGGCTGAGCCGCGCGCTCAGGATCTTCGGCCCCGGTGTAATCACCGGGGCAGCGGACGACGATCCGTCCGGCATCGCCACCTACTCTCAGGCCGGCGCCCAGTTCGCATTCGGCACCCTCTGGACCATGCTGCTCACACTGCCGTTGATGATCGCCGTTCAGGAGGCGTGCACCCGGATCGGAGCGGTGACCGGCAAGGGGTTGGCTGCGGTCATCCGGGACGCGTATCCGAGGGCGGTGCTGATTCCTGTGGTGTTCCTCGTCGCCGCGGCGAACACCTTCAACATCGGCTCGGACATCGGTGCGATGGCAGCCAGCGCGCAGCTCCTGCTGCCCGACGCACCGGTGGCCGTTCTCGCCATCGGGTTCGCGCTGGTCGTGGTGCTGCTCGAGGTATTCGTCTCGTATCGACGGTATATGCACCTACTCAAATGGCTGGCGGTGGCCCTGTTCGCCTACGTCGCCACGGCATTTCTCGTAACCGTCCCATGGGCCGAGGCGCTGCAGGCGACGCTCATCCCGCGTCTTCCCCTCACCCGGGACTCGCTGTTCGTGATCGTGGCCATCCTCGGAACCGCCATATCCCCATACCTGTTCTTCTGGGAGACGAGCAACGTGGTCGAGGAGGGGCACTCGCAACGCCGTGCAGAGAACCCCGACGGCACCCCGGTGTTCAGCAGCGGCTACCTCCGTCGGCTGAGAATCGACACGGTGATCGGCATGGCATTCTCCAGCGTGGTCGCGTGGTTCGTCATCCTCGTCGGGGCCGTTGTGCTCAACGCCGGGGGAGTGACGACGATCGTCTCTGCGGCGGACGCCGCGAAGGCACTGATCCCGCTCGTTCACACCTTCCCGAACGCAGGCTTCCTGGCGCAGGCCGTCTTCGCCGTGGGAGTCATCGGCATTGGACTGATGAGCGTCCCCGTCTTGGCCGGGTCGACCTCGTATGCCGTCGCCGAGACGTTTCGCTGGCGGGAAGGACTCTCCCGCAGATTCTCGCAGGCACGGGCCTTCTATGCCGTGATCATCCTCGGTACCGGGCTCGGGCTGCTCCTCAACTTCGTCGGCCTCAATCCCATCTACGCGCTCGTGCTCACCGCGGTCATCAACGGCATCGTCGCGGTGCCGTTGATCTTCCTCATCGCCCGGGTCTCCACCAGACGCCAGATCATGGGGCGACATGTCGGCGGCATCTGGTCTCGCATCGGCTTGTGGGCCGCTTTCGCGATCATGGGCGCTGCGGCGATTGCCCTCGCCGTGTCATATCTCTGAGCAAATCTCTGGACATCCCCGCCGAGATCTCACTCGCGACTTCCGGCCTGCACCCCATCGTGCCGACCGGAGGCGGTTATCCGACGGCGGCCGTCACCGGGTAGCGGTAGAAGCCTTCGCCTGTCGCCACCCCGAGCATGCCCTTGTCGAGGTAGTTCTTCTTGAGGTAGTCGGCGAATTCGCGCTGTTTCCGGCCTCCCGCCAGCGAGATGTTGTACGCCGTGGTGAGCCCGACGACGTCATAGATCTGGAACGGGCCAGCCGGCGCGCCCGTAGCGATGCGCCAGGTCTTGTCGATCGTTTCCGGGTCGGCGATTCCGTCGATGAGCAGCTCCGCTGCTGCATCCAGAAACGGAACAAGCAGAGAGTTCAGCACGTATCCCGCTTTCTCCTTCTTGAGCTGGATGGGCACCATGCCGATGTCCTCTGCGAACTCGACCACGTGGGCATAGACCGCGGGATCGGTCTTCGGCGTGCCCATGATCTCGGCGGTGTTATGGATCCAGAGTTCGTTCGCGAAATGCAGGGCGAGAAATCTGTCCGGCCGACCGGTCGACTCCATCAGATCACTGGGCAGCAGCGTCGACGAGTTCGTCGCGAAGATCGTCTTGGTTGGAGCGAGCCCGCTCAGCGCAGCGAAGGTCGCCCGTTTCAGATCGAGGATCTCAGGGATCGCCTCGATCACGAGGTCCGCGTCGCTCACCGCCTGCCCGAGATCGGACGAGTACGTGATGTTGTCTAGTGCCCTCGTAGCCTTCCCGTTCGACCCGCCGACGACACGCCTGTCGTAGGTGTCGGCGAGAGCAGAGGACCGCGCCGCGGCCTTCTCCAGGGCAGCATCGCTGACGTCGTAGGCAGTCACGTGGAAGCCACTGAAAGCGGCCTGATAGGCGATCTGCGACCCGAGCACTCCGGTGCCCAGCACCGTGATGTTGGTGAACCGTGCCATGTCGTTCCCTCTGTTTTCTGTTCGGTCTGTCGTCTTGTGCGGTGTTCAGCGGGCGTAGTTCTTGTGCGGTGTTCAGCGGGCGAAGGTGCCGCGGTAATACTCGTAGACCCAGCCCACCAGTGCGATTGCGGTGACGGCGGCACCGATGAAGCACAGCCAGAAGCCCACCGCCAGCCCCAGGACCAGCACAGCCGCGCCGGCAGCCAACGTGATCGGCCACCAGCTCCAGGGCGAGAACTGTCCCATTTCCGGGTCTCCATCGTCGATGTTCGCGTCGACCCGGTCTTCGGGAAGAACGCCATGCTGGGAACCGAGCGTGCGGCTGAAATAGAACGCGAGAAACAGCGGTAGTACGACGCTGATAGTGAGCGCCACGGTGCCGGTCCATTCGATACCGCCCATCGCGACGAGGTTCCACACGATGTACGCGACGTCGCCGATCGCAAAGAACGCCGCCAGGATCCAGAAGATGTTTGTCTGTGCGCGCATCCTTCAACTCTCGCGGATGCCGCGCTCCGCTTCCGGGACTTAGGTCCCGGAAGCGCCACCCCATCGGGCACCGCCTCAGGCGCACAGGGTCAGTACAGCGACACAGGGTCAGTACAGCGACACAGGGTCAGTACAGCGACACAGGGTCAGTACAGCGACACAGGGTCAGTACATTACGGCTGCCACACCATGAGAACCGTGATCACAACCAATCCGACCGCCGTTGCGCCCGACGATGCCGCCACAGTGCGGTAGGCCCGTGCAGATGCGTCGGGCACCGGCAGCGGCTCCGACAGCCTTCTGGCTTCGCTCGTGAGCGACGGTACGGTGACGAACAGGCTGAGACTCGTGGCGACCAGGTAGATGATGATCGACGCGGCGACCCATGGGGTTGTCACCGACAACGGCTCGCGCGTGCGGGCAGTTGCAAGTACGGCAAATCCCAGAACGAACACGGCGAGCGACATCAGACTGAACAGGAGGCTGGCCGACGCGATCGCCGAGAGAGGCGCCGCGCGAGACCGTCGAATCTCGCGGAGCCCCGCCATGGGCAGGATTGCCATCGGTCCGATGACGAACACCGCGGCAACGACGTGTGCCGCGAGAAGCACGGTCGACAAGGCGACCTCAGGAGCCGGCGACGACGGCGACCGGCGTCCGCCGCGGCGAACGATGGAATCGGCGACCGGTTACCGACAGAGGCTCGATACGTACGTAGTTCCACTTGTCGGTGGGCAGGTACGAGTCGAGCGCCATGATCCCCGAGTCCTCGATCTCCGAGTCGTAGTTCACGCGGTGTGCGATCCCTCGGATCACGACGCTCCACCGATTGCGCGCGAATACGCCATCGGCTTCGAATGCCACGGCGGGATTCGCGCCGATGGCAGCCAGCTTGTCGCCGGGGGCACTGCGGAAATAGATCACGTGCTCGCCGACGAGATAGTTGAGCGGGTAGATATCCGGCGTGCCATGGTCGAGCACGGCGAGCCTCCCCAGATCGCTCGTGCTCAGCATCTCCCAACATTCGTCGGCGGTGAGGTGGATCTGCTTCTGGTCGAGCATCAGTTCTCCTTGTCCGTGTGCGGCGTGCGAGCAGGGGCATCGGCAGTCGGCGGCACGACGGCCACCGGGCATGGCATGTTCATGAGGAGGTCGTGTCCGACGGAGCCCAGAAGCAGCGAACCGAAGGGTCCGAGTCGCCGAGTTCCGACCACGACGAGTTGTGCGTTGGGGGTGGAACGGACCGCCGTGACGACCGCCAGCGGCGGGTCGCCTTCGACGAGAACCTTCGTGACCGTCAGCGTCGGATGAGTCTTGGCGAGTTGTGCCTCCACCGCATCGAGGACCAGTCGCGCGGTGGCCTCCAGTTCGGCTGTCAGTCGTCGAAACTGCTCCGGGTCGGCCAAGACCAGCGGGGCAACACCCCATACGTGCACCAGCACCAGCGGCTCGCCGAATGCCAGGGCTGTGTCGGCCGCGAACCGAATCGCACCCGCATCCGTCGCTTCATCCACACCGAGCATGATCGGTCCGCTGGACCGGGCCCAGGTCGTCGGCACGACGACGAGCGGCACCTCGGTCGCGTTGGCGACCTTCAGCGGGATGGTTCCGTGAATGAGTCCGGCGATGACCCCGCTCTTGTCCGTGCCGATGACCAGCACCGATGCGTTCTTCGATTGCGCGATGAGCTCGGGCACGACACGCCCGAAGTCACGGGTCACGGTGACTCCGCGCGCCCGAGAGGACGAACGTGCGTGCTCGAGCACCGCGTCGACCGCGCGGGTATGCGCGTCGGTGTACTCCGGGGAGAGCACCCCGGGAATGCCGAGATCGACCACCGCGACGATGCGGAGCGCCGCGGCGGTTCGCTCGGCGAACGTGTTCGCCCACTCCAGGGCGGCATCCCCGGCCGGGGTCCCGTCCACTCCGACGACGACTTCGTTCAGGCTCACGGGCAGGTCCTTTCTCACGGCGCGCTGACGTTGGCCGCGACCGGCTCCGCCGGAGACGAGCCATGATCCCGCTGATGGACGATCAGAACTGGGCAGTGCGCTCTGGCAGCGCAAAATGTGCTCGTCGACCCGAGCAGGAACCGCACGGCGGCATTGTGTCCTCGGCTGCCGACCACCAGCAGGATCGCCTTCTCGCTCGCCTTGACGAGAGTCTCCGGAGCTCGCCCGAATACCGTGTCGACGGTCACCCAGTCGGGAATGGTCTCGCCGAATACCGCACGCGCCACGAATTCGGCAGCAGATGTCGCTTCCCGTTCGGGGTCGAACACTCCGCTGACGTCGTCGTACGGCACGTATTCCCAGGTGGTGATGGTGCGGATGTTCGCTCCAAGCAGCCGGGCGTAGGCCGCGGCATCGCGCAGAGCTTCGACGGAGGTCTCCGACCCGTCGACTCCGACCACGATGAGTTTCTGTTCCATTGGTTCATTCCTCTCTCTGCCCCAGCCCGTGTTCTCCAGGATTGACGGATCTCCAGGATTGGCGGATCTCCGGGATTGACGATGACGCGGCAAGCCCGAACCGCGCAGCCGAAGTCTTCGTGACTTCGACGATGGCCCACGAGCACCTCGTGCGTCGGGACCTACGTCCCATGGACTCGGCCGCATCTGACTGACCATGAACCATGACCGAGCACCATGATCACGTCCAACCCCCCATGCCTGAACGGCTGCCCGCGGCGCCCTATCGGCACCTCATTCGCCGCTATTGGATGGTGGTGGCGACGGTCGTTATTGCTGCGGCCGGCGGGGTGTTGTTCGCTGTCGGCTCCGGCCACGCCGCCTCGTGGGTCTGGGGCGGCTACTCCGCGATCATCGCGCTGATCGAGGGCGTTCGGATGATCCGGTCGCTGATCGACCACCGTTTCGGAATCGACATCCTCGCGGTGCTCGCAATCGGGTCGACCGTCGCCGTCGGGGAGTATCTCGCCAGCCTGATCATCGTGCTCATGCTGGCCGGCGGTCGGGCACTCGAAGACTTCGCACGGGGCCGCGCCGAGGCAGAACTCAGGGCGCTCCTCAGTCGTGAGCCACGCACTGCACATCGGCTCACGGTGCGAGACCAGATCGAGGATGTGCCGATCGACACGATCGCCGTCGGTGATCGCGTCATCGTGAAGTCCGGTGAGATGGTGCCGGTCGATGGAATCATCTCCTCAGAGGCAGCCGTGGTCGACCTGTCGTCCATCACCGGCGAAAGCATGCCGGTGAGCCTGCGCCGCAATGACACGGTGGCCAGCGGGGCGGTGAACGGCAGCAGCGTCATCACCATCGCCGCGACCGCGATCGCGGCCGATAGCCAGTACCAGGGGATCGTTGGACTCGTTCGCCAGGCCTCGGCCAACAGGGCCCCCGTGGTGCGACTTGCGGACCGGTTCGCACTTCCGTTCACTCTGCTCGCGCTGGCGATCGCCGGCGCGGCGTGGTACCTGTCGGGCGACCCTCGGCGTGCTGCGGAGGTGCTGGTCCTCGCGACACCGTGTCCGTTGGTGCTCGCCGCCCCGGTCGCCTTCATCGGTGGGATGAGCCAAGCAGCGAAAGCGGGCATCATCGTGAAGGGTGGCGCCGTTCTGGAACTGCTGTCGCGCGCACGCACGGTCGTGTTCGACAAGACCGGCACGCTCACCACCGGCACCCCGACTGTCGTCGCGACGCGTCCCGCGGGAAGAGAATCCGGGGCCGCGCTGCTCCAATATGCGGCTTCCGCAGAACGATTCTCGTCCCACGTGCTCGCCGACTCGATTGCGCGCGCCGCCGAGTCTGCTGGCATCCCTCTGCTCCCCGCGGAGGATGCCACGGAGGTCGAGGCGCGGGGAGTGGATGCGACGGTCTCGGGAAGGCGGGTTTCCTTAGGGAGCCTGGATTTCATCCGTTCTCGTTGTCAGGGAGCAGACGCCACGCCGCTCTCCGGGGGAGAGCTCGCCATCTACGTCGCCATCGACGGTCGATTCGTCGGATCGATCATCGCAGCCGACCCGGTGCGCCCCAACGCGGCGTCCACCATCGCGCAGCTGCGCCAGCAGGGCATTCGGTCCGTTCATCTCCTCACGGGTGACGCCGAGCCCACGGCGCGAGCGATCGCAGGTCAACTCGCGATCACGGAGATCCAGTGGGGGTGCTTGCCCGCCGACAAGGTGACGGCGATTCGCGCCATTAGCGACCGACCGGTCGTGATGGTGGGCGACGGCGTCAACGATGCGCCGGTGCTCGCGGCGGCGGACGTGGGAATCGCGATGGGCGCGCGCGGCGCGACCGCAGCGAGCGAAAGCGCCTCCGCGGTGATCGTGACCGACGACATCTCCTCGGTCGTGACCGTTGCCCGCATCGGTCGGCGCGCCGTGCGGATCGCCCTCCAGAGCATGACCATCGGGATCGCACTGAGCCTTGGCTTGATGCTCATTGCCGCCTTCGGATTCATTCCCGCGATTCTCGGAGCTGCGCTCCAAGAGTTTGTCGACCTGGCCACCATCCTGAACGCCCTGCGGGCGCTGCGACCCCACGAGGACACAGGACGCTCGACCCGGATCCATCCTGTTCCGCACCCCACGATTGCCTCATGAAGACATCCCAGCGTCAGGGTCTCTGCTGGGGGTGCTCGGGATCATCGCCGGCTGAGCTGGGTCTCGCGTGTGTCGCGCTCGGGCTCAGTCCCGCACCGGCACCTCGAGTGCACTGACAATACCGACACCATCGACACTATCGAGCGCGAGGTAAGCGAGCCACGTCTTTCTATCCACGCAGGCTCGCTCTCGTTTCTTCGCGTCGGCAACCGTTCGCGCGAGGGCGCGGAACTCACCGCTCCTCTCGCGGCTATCGATCGACTTCATCCGTGCCAATGCCTCGGAGTACTCGAGCGCCGCTTCTCGGCGGCACTGCCGTCTGAGCTCTTCGTAGCGTTCGGGATCAGTCGTGCGCACTCGACGAGCCCACCGGGCCTTGTCGGCATTCATCCGTCGCTTCCTCTCGCGGATTCCTGATCGAACGTCAGCGGATCGGACTCACGGGGGGCACGGGGTGGACGACCAGAACGGGACAGTGCGCGTGCTGGGCGCACGGCGCACTGACGGAACCCAGCAGCATCCCGGAGACGCCGCCAAGACCGCGACTGCCGACGACAAGCATCTCGGACGACCGAGATTCCCTGATGAGCACCGCCGCTGCCTCACCCTCGAGAACGGCCGTTTCGAAGGGCACGCCGCTGGTGCCCGACAGCACACTGAACACGGCGTCAGCAACGGCTTGTTCCGCCTCGGCTTCCGGCTGCCCGTCGAGCGGGACCGGCACCATACCGATCGGGGGCAGCCCGAACCCGGTCGCGCGGTAGTGCCAGACGGAAACGACCTTCAGTGGAATGCTCATGCTCTCGGCGATCCGCTTCGCGTACCGCAGCGCCTGCAGTGATTGGAGGGAGCCGTCGACTCCCACGAGTATCGGCTTCGCTTCGACAGTGGTCATGAACTCCTGTGCTCGCTCGGCGGCCCCCGAAGAAGGACTTACGTCCCGAATACGCGGGCGAGATGTCCATAGCCTCGGTCATGCACGCCAAGACAGGTGCCATCCAGACACGCGCCATCCAGACACGTGCCGTCCAACATGTGGAGAGGCAACCGGTATGACCGACACGTCCGCTGCGGACCAGCGCAGGACAGCATCCCGACCGCACATCCTGGTCGGTATCGACGGCTCCGCGGGGTCCCTCGCCGCGCTTCGACAAGCGCAGGTGCTCGCAACCGCGCTCTCGGGGTCCGTCGAAGCGGTTTGCATCTGGGAGTATCCAGCGACCGTCGTCGGTCTTGTTGAATGGTCTGGGGCAGCGGACGCCCGGGCTATCCTCGACGACGCAGTCGCCGTCGAGTTCGGTAGCACTCCGCCGTCGTGGGTGCAGAAGACGGTCATCGAGGGCGGTCCCGCCCGTTCGCTCGTCGAGCTGAGCGCTGACGCCGATCTCCTCGTCGTCGGCAGTCGCGGGCACGGCGGCTTCGCCGGGCTGCTTCTCGGATCGGTGAGCTCTGTCTGTGCCGAGCACTCTTCCTGTCCGGTCCTGATCGTGCACGGCGAAAAGATCCTGTCCAGGTCGGCGATGTGACCACACCGAGCATGTCAGCGTGGCTCATCGGCGATCGCGCTGGCACTCTGTCGCGACGTACTGCGCCAGTTCCCACCCCGGGGGAGCGGGATGTGCTGATCTCCGTCCTCGCCTGCGGAATCTGTCGAACAGATCTGCACGTCGTCGATCGGGACCTGCCCGTGCACCGCGACCACGTGATCCCCGGTCATCAGGTCGTGGGAGATGTCGTCGCCGTGGGCTCTGCCGTCGACTCGCTGTCGATCGGCGACCGAATCGGCATCGCCTGGCTGCGCCAGACCTGCGGCCGATGCGAATGGTGCACCTCCGGCCGGGAGAACCTGTGCCCGAAGTCGCTCTACACCGGGTGGGATGCCGACGGCGGGTTCGCCGAATACGCCACCGTTCCCGCAGACTTCGCCTATCGACTTCCGCGCGACATCGCCCCAGAGGCGATCGCGCCGCTCCTGTGCAGCGGGATCATCGGCTACCGCGCCCTCACCAGAGCGAACCTCCCGCGGGGCGGGACGCTGGGGATCTACGGGTACGGTGCCAGCGCGCACCTCACCGCCCAGGTCGCCATGGCGGACGGAGCGCGCATCGCGGTCATGTCGAGAGGTCAGGCCAATCGTGATCTCGCACGGCAGATCGGTGCGTCGTTCGTCGGTGATGCCACGTCCCTGCCGCCAGAGCCGGTCGATTCCGCCATCGTGTTTGCCCCGGCCGGCGAACTGGTGCCACTGGCGCTGCGCTCCACCGTTCGAGGGGGAACCGTCGTACTGGCCGGCATCCACATGTCGGAGATCCCGGCAATGGACTACGACACGACCCTCTTCGACGAGCGCGACCTGCGTTCGGTCACCGCGAACACCCGGGACGATGGAAACCGGTTCCTCGCCCGAGCCGCCGCACTGCACCTCGCAACCACGGTGACGACCTATCCGTTCGACCGCGTCGACGAGGCTCTCGATGACCTACGAGCCGGTCGGGCGGCCGGTTCGCTCTGCGTGACCGGGTTCCCCCCTTCGGCGGGGCTACCCTGATGGCGATGAGCGAGGGGAGAGCGAGCCGGAGTACGGCGACGAGAGCGCCCGCTCCTCGCGAAATCGGCGGGAACGGAATTCGCGGCCCCCGGCGTCGTGGCACCAAAGCCCCATCGCCCGGTTGCGGCATTGATCTACCGTCTCGGTGTCGACAGGTGTCGACAGGTGTCGACAGATGCCGACGACCACGATCGTAGGGAGGTCCTCATGGTGCGTCACCTCGTTCGGTGTGACCCCGCTCAGGGATCGACACGCTCCAGATGCGATCCCGCTCGCGTCAGATCTCCGGATGAGCGATGATCACGCACCCCATCGTTGACCACGAGCCGCACCAGGTCGCCGACGTCCCCGTCGCCGAGTGTGTGTTGATCGAGTTCGGCGGCAACGACTACACGGTCCCGCTCGAGATGGCCGAGATCTTCCTTCGCCTCGTGATCGACACGGTCGGCAGGGACGATGAGCGGCTCATCCCGTTACGACACAACGACGGTATCGAGCTCCTGCTCGTGAGTGCGTCGTCGCCCCTGCGAATCGGAAGTTGCTGACTCGCGGGATCCGTCCACCGCACCAATGCGCAGACGCGCGAAACGAGAGGAAGGAAAAGGAAATGACCATCGCATCCCCGATCCGCGGCGATCACGAGCTACGGACCGCGATTCAGTCCGAACTCGACTGGACCCCCGAACTGGACGCCGCCTCCATCGGCGTCGCAGTCGACGACGGAACCGTGACGCTGTCGGGAACCGTCGACGACTTCTCCGAGAAGCTGGCGGCCACGAAGGCAGCTCTCCGTGTGAAGGGTGTCACGACCGTCATCGACGACCTGAGCGTGCACCCGAAGAGCCCGTGGCCGGCCACCGAAGTCGACATAGCGAAGGAGGTCGACAGGGCCCTGTCCTGGGCGATCAACGTGCCCGACACCATCTCGGCAGTGGTCTCCGGACACACCGTGGTGCTCACCGGCGAAGTGCAGTGGGACTTCCAGCGCAGAGCCGCCACCCGCGCGGTGCAGTACCTTCGCGGCGTCTACAGTGTCGACAATCGGATCACGCTCTTCGCCCGCCCCTCCGCCGTCGACACCGCGGAGCGGATCACTAACGCGCTGACTCGCAATGCGCAGCTCGATGCCCGGCACATCACCACGACGGTGATCGACACCAAGGTCGTCCTGACCGGCACGGTCAGGTCGTGGGCCGAACGTCACGAGGCAGGTCAAGCCGCATGGGCATCTCCCCATGTGACGGATGTCGAGAACCGACTCGTCATCCGCTTCCCCTGATCATCCGCAGAGCGGGAGGTATCCCGCCCTCTGCGGACGGCAATGCGCTTTTCGATGACCGGAGACCGTGTGCCGCTGAGGTGTCATCACGACGATGTGATGACTGTGTGCGGCTGAGACTGCCCGTCGCCCAGGGAGGGCAGTCTCAGCCGCACTTCCTGTCGCCCTCCGCCGGGTGCTCGAGAAAGATCTTCGCTGATGTGCGGGCACAAAAAAAATGGACCAGACGACCGAGTTACGATCGTCTGGCCCATCGTCCGCTGACCGAAATCAGCATCTGTGCGCGAAGGGGGACTTGAACCCCCACGCCCTATACGGGCACTAGCACCTCAAGCTAGCGCGTCTGCCA
>Ga0247741_1000811_pt1 | contig 17154 bp, 22 predicted proteins | sample UWRJL213509R2_FD_180945 | JGI IMG/M metagenome (GOLD analysis project Ga0247741, IMG submission 180945) | Plant litter microbial communities from Arlington Agricultural Research Station in Wisconsin, United States - UWRJ-L213-509R-2 | ecosystem: Environmental > Terrestrial > Plant litter >... | reverse complement strand
TCGACAAAGGTGACAGTGATACCCCAGGGTCCCGACCCGCCATCTCAATGGCAGAAAGTGAGCATGTGAACGCTATATGGATGGTCTGAATCATCCAAGCTGCTTCCAGCGGAAGCCTTGGGAAAGGGCGGCACGGCTCCATCCAAGCCTTACGAAACGACGACTCGACTCGTGATGCATGGTCACCACTCTCGTCATGACCACACATACTGGTTCGTTCGGGGTTTCCCTTGTTGTAACCTTCACGCCAGGTCCGCCGTAGTCCCTCACCTAGCTTCGCATCCGCACCCCAATGACGATATACTGCAAGGTTTAATACAATTGTGTCTCGGATCCTTAAGTACCTCTGTCCCCCAGTACCAGCAGCATTAGACCCTTGTTCATAGCCAATAGTCATACATTGTCCGAGATTGCAGTATCAAAATGTGATGAATACTGTCTCCATTGCTTTAACTAATAATAGGGACGTACAAAGTTGGGCGCATCTCGCAGCAGTATCTCGCATCTGCGCTTTTGGCAAGATTATCTAACATGATTTCAAAGCCCGCTCTGTCACTTCCAAAACGGCGTTCCTGTTATGATACGTACCTTCCATACCATTGCAGCGGTTAATTAGGAAAAATATACGAACCTCACAACAGGACCTTATATTAGGCGCCTGACATCTTTCAACCAAAAAAACTCTCGAAAAAAAACTGGAAGAGAGGAAGGACACCAAAATAATTTCTTTCTTTGAGGGAGATATCCCAACAATCGGCATCCCATCGCAAATTGTCTGCGGCCAAGTCTTTTTTCAGCAAAAGAACACCACGAGTTGTGCTTGTGGGTCGGAACTTAGAAGACTCAAGAACACGGCAGAGTTGTTTTCTGACCACAGGATGTCTGGAATTTGGATATTTCAGCCAAATTTTCATTCTGCGAGACATGAGAGAAGTTGTGCTAGGTTGTTTAAAGGCTTGGAGCGGGCTAGCAGAACTGCCGGAAGAGTCACTTTAGGTCACGTTCGGAGCCTCAAAAAATGATTAGATAATCTTGCCAAAAGCGCAGATGCGAGATACTGCTGCGAGATGCGCCCAACTTTGTATGTCCCTAATTATACAGTTCCCACGTCCAGTCAAGCAGGTCGCGCCGATTGTCAGCTAACGCCTTCCAAGTCTGCATCTTCCCGTCCTCTTCGAAATCACGTACAGATCGACCCAGTGTACTCGACCATCCACATTTATTGAGAGTATCCATAAAACTGTTTCAAAATCAAGAACAAGATTAAGTAAGGTCAGATGTAAAAGTCGCAGTGAGTGTTGTACCTGAATTTCATGTAGCTCTCTGAAAATGGGGACGGAGACAGTAGAAAAAGAATGCTGGTGTCACCTTCAGCAGGACCTGACAGCAGTACTCGGGTTTCAGAACTAATTTGGTTGAAGGGAAGAGAAACCCTGTGGTTTGATAAGGCAGAGAAGAACTATTCCAAACGTGTTAGACTCAATCAGTAAGCTGTAACGATTCCGACCTCTTGGAGCATGGTGAATCTAGCAGATAACCTAAAGGGAGGATGAGCTGAATATAAAAGCTTAAATCAACTCGACGTACTGTATCGACAATCTGGGGGGGGCTGAAGGGCTAGAATCGAGGATCTCCCAAGTGAAAGTGTCCCAGAACATTCGTAGTTTGGTGTCAATATCTGATTCATCGAAACTTGGGAAGCCAGTCTCCTGGATGAATATCAGCTTGGTCTAACGTGACGGAAGGCCAAGGAATGTACGAACTCTCAGATATGCGTAGATTTGTTTCAATTTCACCATGGCAGGGTGTCGGTCCCAAGGTGTGGACCGAACGAGTGACTTGTATGCACCAAAGATACTGTCTGGCAGCGTTTGAGGGAGGGAGGTTGATCCGGCAACCATGCAATGTGAAAGGGCAATTCCTAAAAGCTTCGAATTCGAGTTCTCGTGTGAGGGCGGGAATGCAAAGACTTCAGAGAATGTGTAGCAAATCAAAAGTTCAGTCGAATCAAAAGTCGAAGCTGACACGTTCACGTACCCTTAGTAATGAATATCCACCTGAGATAAGCAGGTACATCTCGAGGCACCGATCGGGCCTTATCGAGGTCTACAAACAGGTCTTGCGATCTGGTTCGATCCAGTAGGAACTCGAGGAAATATGGATGACGGATTTTGATCTCATCGTCCCCATTTTCAACCTCAAGTAACAGGTGCAATTCGGTGACAATCTCCACCACATGGTCTTTCTCAAGGTCGAGAATTGCCGCTATCCAATAGGGTGATGAATAATTTGGTAGAGGATCAACGGTTGCCCCTTCGTGCGGCACACGTTGGGCAATGATAACCTGCCCGAGGATTCGGAGTATTGTGTCTCGATCCCTGGAGGTGCCGATTAGATAAGGGTATACTTGGTCGTACATATCTTGGAGTTGAAATGATGCATTCTTGTTCCATGGCATTTGCGGCCCAGGGAACACACTTGAGAAGACTGTTTCCGAGTCATCAATCAGCATTTACAGGTGATCTCGTGTACCATACCTTGAGCCCCGAACACCTTCCTGATAGGAGCCGCAAACTTTAGCGTAAGTTGAGCGTCATCTGAGTCGCGAAATAACTCTTGCGATCTGGATCGATCAAGTAGAAAACTACGGAAAAGGGGGTCACAGATCTTAATATACTGATCTTCGTCTCCGACTTCAAGCAGCAAGCTGATATCTGCAAGGATGTGCGGAATGGTGCCATTCTCTAGTCCAAGAAGTATCTCGATCCGTTTGCAGGATAAGGTGTTTGCAGAGGCACCAATGAGGTCCACGTCAGAGTCTATGCCTTCGGAAAACAAGCACTGGCCGAGAATTTGGAGGATGGTCTCCCGGTGTTTCGAGGTGCGAATCAGATGGGAATATACCCGGTCGTACATATCTTGGAGCTGTAATTTCGAGTTCTCGTTCCAGGGCATTTGTGGCCCAGGGAATACACGGGAGAAAACTGACCAGCGATAAGCCATCAGCATCTATAGATCAATTCGTTTGCATACCTTCAGCTCCAAACATCTTCCTGATAGGAGCCGCAAACTTTAGCGTAAGCTGCGCGCCATCTAAATCGAGGAATAATCCTTGCGATCTGGATCGGTCGAGCAGAAAACTGCGAAAAGAGGGGTTATTGATCTTAATATCTTGGTCTGCATTTCCAACTTCCACCAGCAAGCTGATATCTGCGAGAAGTTGCGGAATGGTGCCTTTCTCTAGTCCGAGGTGTGTCTCAATCCTGTTGGGGAACGTATTTGCAGGACCACTAGTGATATCCACGTCAGAGTCCATGCCTTCGGAAAACAAGCACTGGCCGAGAATTTGGAGGATGGTCTCCCGGTGTTCTGAAGTGTTAATCAGATGAGAATATACTTGGTCGTACATCTCTTGGAGCTGCAACGCCGAGTTTTCATTCCAGGGCATTCGCGGCCCAGGGAATACACGGGAAAAAACTGATCAGTCATAAGTCATTGGGATATAATGTGGACAAATTGATTCGCATACCGTTAGCGCCGAACACCTTCCTGATAGGCGCTGCAAACCTCAGCGTAAGCCGTGCGCCATCTAAATCGAGGAATAACCCTTGCGATCTGGATCGGTCGAGCAAAAAACTGCGAAAAACGGGATTATTGATCTTGATATCTTGTTCTGAGTCTACAACTTCAACCAACAAGAGGAAATCCTCGAGAAGTCTTGGAATTGCGCCGTGCTCTAGTCCAAGAATCATCTCGATCCGGTCGGGAGATGATGTATTTGCAGGAGTACCAAGGATGTCCACATCAGAGTTCATGCCTTCAGCAACCAAACACTGGCCGAAGACTTGGAGGATGATGTCCTGGTGTTTTGAGGCGCCCATTAGGTGGGAAAAGAGACAGTCGTGTGACTCGTCCACATTGACAGCAAATTCGTTTGATCTTGTTGGGTCGAGGAGAAAGTCGGGAAATGATTTATGATAGATCTGAATATCGGAATGGTCGTCTCCAATGTTGACCACTGAATGCATATCCCTCACGCATCGTCGGACATCACCATTTTCAAGGCCGAGAATATCACCCAGCTTTTGCGGGGAGCACAGCCGTGCAAACGCGCCAGCGGGTGCATTGGCAGTAGCAATGAGCCGATTGATGATGATGATGAGAGCCATGATTCGCAGCATGTCGGCCTGGCGGTTGGCATTGCGAACGATGAATGAGTACAGTTCGTCGAGATTTTGGTAGGGTTCGTCGCCAGGTGGTTTCTCCAGTAGACCTTGTATGACCGCAAGCCTCTTTGCTGGTGAATGATATTCAAACATGATGTATGGTATGATTGTGGTGGCGTAGATGAATTGTCCCGAGGCCTTGTCCACCAGCTGGTCAATGACGTCCTCTCCTGGCCAGTCTTGTGGTAAGTAAGGATCTTTGGCCCGAATCTCTTCAAACTTCGCTTTGAAGTACCGGCGGATGTCACGATGAATGAGAGTATCCTCCCTTAAGTCCATGATAGATACCTGGTCCTCCGGAAACTGTGATCGAAGCTTGTTGATGGCATCGACGATGTGGGGTTCCGGACGACTAGCAACAAGGAAGCGGAGGGGTAGGCGAACATTTCTCATCGTATTGCCGATGATCTTGATGAGGTCGACCTGGACGTCTTTGCCTGTAACTTCATCAAGGCCGTCTATAACAATGAGGGTTGGATATGTTATGTATCCCATGGTGATAGCGGAGAGAAAGCGTATGATCATCGCGATCCGTTTGATGGGTTCGACAATAAGGGCGTTCATTTGCACTTCAAGCCCTTTGGAGAGGAGATGGGGGTCATTAAGAAGTGCCCTGTCGATGTATTTTGCTGTAGAAGGCAGAGCCTGCATGAGCTGAACGGCCAATGTAGCGATGATACGATTGCCGTCGCCGCAGTCGGCGATCCGATTTGAAGCAAAGAATGCACCGACAGAACGTTTTTGCTCTCTGCAGAGGTCCGCGAACGTGAGAAGCAGAGCTGTCTTTCCCTCTCCAGCACCCGCCAATACCCACTTCATGGTGGCAGCATCGATGGGGCTCTTCTCCCAGTCGTCCAACTCCGCGCGAAGTTCGACTCGCGTTTCTTCCATGCACCTGGGTAGAACGATTCTCTCGCTGGAATCGGGAAGGGAGGCAGGAGAAGCATGTTGATGCAGAAGGTCCTTGCCTGGTATATAATAATTTGTAAGTTAGATAGTCAAATGAACGAGCTGTAACGACAACAATGCACCTTTCACTGCGGCCGCCTGGTAGATGTTCTGATTTCCACCAATATGTTGAGCAGCGATCGTTACGGGACCATTGTTCTGCTGATCGCCACCAACAGCAGTAAGTGAAGAGTCCTGAATGTGGATGGGGGTATTCTGAGCATTAGGGAAAAAGCTCATGGGTATATGTTCGGTGACTGAGCCAGAGGATGGTGTCAAAAGGTAGAGGCTTCTCACGGATGTTCAGCAACATTCAAATTCAACCCTACTATAGTAGTGCATTGACAAGCTTAATTCGCCCGGTAATACGACTGCTCCTTGGACTTTGCGATTGTCATTGTCACCCAAAAACAGAAACACTCGAGCTCGTCCAATGTCCTCGATTCGCCGCTCATTTTGACGGAGGAGCGAGTTCGTTTCGTTTCGTTTTCCTCTTTTCTACACCCAATCTAACAGTTCTCGCCCCCAGAAGCAGTATCCCTTCCCTCCACTTTCTGAAGAGGGCGTTATGAGCCACCCACGGCGGCTGTACTGTTAAGAACCTCAAAAGGCTCTTAAATTCTCCTGCTACATTGAGCTCATTCATGATCAGTACGGTCAACCAGCTGTTGTTGCTCTGCACCGTCCAGAGTCTTCAAGCTTCAAGCTTCAAGTTCTACCCGCGATCCATAATTCACCGGCCTCGTCACTGCCAACGGGTCCGCTCCTGTACTTTCCTACTTCGGCCATCTCACCAGTGTGGGCACCACTAAAGCCCAGCACGCGTAGCTCTCGTGCCAGACGGCCCCTTTTGTGAACATGGAAACAAGATTCACCTCCTCTCGCGACCTCGATCGCGGAGTATAGCATAACATACTGCCGGCCGTTCGAACTTCGGACCTCCAGAAACTCAACAATGGGATCGCCTTTGTGCGTTCATCAACACCCAACCCCTCTGCAACTGTCCGCGTTCTAGCGTCCTCCACCTCGCAACCTGTCTTCTCTCCTCCTTCCTCTTCACCAACCACCTCTCTTCTTTTTATAGCATCGCCTTGGTGGTGCCCTCAACCCTTGTCTCTCACGCCCTACTCCTCCCAAGCCCGAGCCCAAATTCGACAACAGTACACATTCTCCCTGGCGACAACTGCCAACACCATACACGAACATGGCCGACAGTGCACGATAACTGGCCTCGCCTGCTATGCCACGTCGTGCCGTCCTCGAACTGGCACAACTCACTCAGTACAAACATTCGTTCGTGCAAATCAAGGATCGTTGGTGGTGCCGACAACTGTCTTCAATGTGCCGCACATATGCCCACTCTATGAACCATCCTCTTCCTCAACTCACTTCTCCGGCTTGCGATGCATGATGATGACCACAACCGTCACGGTCTCGATCTCAGCAACGACTAGCATCCGAGTGAATGGACATCTGCCATGACCATCTCCTTAACGACACCGACGACAACGTGGAAGACATTTTCCACACTTCAAAACTCTCGCTGCGAGGCCTAACGGATGTTTGGTTTAGATCTGGATGCGGTTGAGGCTTGGAGGGATGACGCAGCATGGAACGCGCCAGACCTGAAATGACGGCTCTGCCCAGAAGAAGATGCAGGTTCGAACTTCAAATGGCGCATTATGACGGACTAGAAGGGGGTCGGCTTGGGTTTTGAGTTCGGAGGAGGCGCAGAAAATGGAGGTTCGGAAGCTGGGAGGAGCTGGAAGAGGGGTTGGCAGACGCATTGGCAGGGATGTCCAGGTCGGAATTTCACTATCCGGTATATCCAACTATGTTGCACATCTCGCATATCTCATGAAACTAACGGTAATATTTCCTTTAGGCGCTTTGAGACGAGACATAACGATTTGGATTTGGATTGGTTTGAAAAAGAGGCTTAGGCCTAGCGTTGGAAGAGAGGAAGGAGGTCCCTCCATCGAGTCTTGAGTTTTGAGAGCCCGAGCCTGATCTGCAGGTCAGCATCCCTTTGTCCTCTGTCCTCAAACTCAAACTGACGATCCTTACCTCTCTAGAGACCAAGCTCATACCTCAAATCTCAGGTTCTAGAAATCTCTGAACAAGGAGCACGTTTCACCAATTCCAGCCCTCGGTCTTGTTCCACCGTCAATTCGAACTTTCAATCTGTCCTCAAGCGATCTATACCGTACGGCGTGGTCCATGCAGCTCCTCTGTGTCGACAACCTCCTTCAGTCGAAGAGCCCTGGTGTTCCGCCTTATCATTCGCCTCCCCTACGCTCGGCCTCTCGAAGCATGCCTTTACTTGTAAGGGGGACTCTCACCAGAACTCGAGACAGCCCAACAGCTGCGATCGTCTTACTCCATTCAAGCTCTTTCCATCAAAGCCTTGCCAAACGACTGCTCGACTCATGATGGACACTCTTAGCGCTTAACGTCTGAACGGACGTCATGCCTCTCGGGCGTCTGACATCTGGGTGGACGTCTAAGCGATCGCTAAGTGACAGCACCAGTAGGGAAGATGTTGTTCCAACTTTAGAAGGAAATTGGTTGGGTCCACTGCATTAACTACAAACTACCTAGTTTTCTACTCCATAAAGTCGAGTAGTTGGTCCCGAAAATCAGCTAACATCCTCCAACTCTGCATCTCTTTTACAACATATAATATTCCAGGTATCTGTTTACCTGTCTTAGTATCTGTAACGCTGTTTCGAAACAAAGAATGAAATTAGGTAAGATCAGATGTAAAGGTCAAGGTGACTGCTGTACCTTAGACACAGGATCCCCGTAGGCGAGCCCAAAGACAATGCAAAAAGAATGCCAGTGTCACCTTCAGCGGGAACCGACAGCAGTACATGGATTTTAGAATACCGCTTCAAGGCCGGAAGAGAAACCTTGTTGTCTGATAAGACGGAGAAGAACTATCCCAAACATGTTAGAGTCGATCAGGTGAGCTGTGACTGCTCTGACCTCTTGGAGCTTGGTGTCGGATATACAAGATATGCTACAGGCGGGATGAGCTGAATATAAAAAGGTCAAGTCGAGTTGTCGTACTTTATCAATAATCTGGGGAGAGCTGAAGAGCGAGAATCAAAGATCTCCTAGGTGAAAGTATCCCAGAACTTTTGTAGTTTGGTGTTAATATCTGATTCACTGAAACCGAGAAACCAACCCTCCTGGACAAATATTAGCTCCGTCCAATGTAATGCAGGGGCACAAAATGTACGAACTCTGAGAGTGGCGCAGATTTCCTTCAAATTCACCGTGGCAGAATCTCGGTCCCAAGGCACGAACCGAACGAGCGACTTGTATGCACCAAAGATAAAGTTTGGCAGCATTTGAGAGAGAAGAGACGTTAATCCGGCACTTTTACACCGTCCAAGAGCAACCTCTACAAGCTTTGAAACCGAATCCTTGTGTGGAGGCGGGAATGTAAAGACTTTGGAGGATATGTAGTGAATCAACAGTAGAACCAAAAAGTGGAAGTAAACGCAGTCACGTACCGTTGACAATGAATATCCACCTTACAATAATAGCAGGTGCATCCCGAGGTACCACTCGGGCCTCATCGAGGTCTACAAACAGATTTCGCGATCTGGTTCGATCCAGTAGGAACTCAAGGAAAGATGGATGTTGGATCCTAATATCTTTGTCCACGTTTTCAACCTCGAGTAACGGGTGCAATCCAGTGACAGTTTGCATGACACGACCGCACTCAAGGTCGAGGATTGCCGCTATCCAATTGGGTGATGAGTAATTTGGTGGAGGATCAACGTGATAATTTGCCCGAGGATTCGGAGTACTGTATCTTGATCCCTCCAGATGCCGATTAGATAGGAGTATACTTGGTCGTACATATCTTGGAGCCGCAATGATGGGTTCTTGTTCCATTGCATTTGCAGCCCAGGAATACACTCGTGAAAACTGGTCAAATACGAGTGATCAGTCAGGAGCAACATCTATAAATTATACCGTTTACATACCTTGAGCGTCAAACACTGTCCTGATAGGTGCCCCAAACTTCAGTGTAAGTCGTACGCTGTCCAAATCGAGGAATAATCGTCGCGATCTGGATCGGTCGAGCAGGAAACTACGCAAAGAGGGGTCATTAATCTTGATATCTTGTTCTCCGTTTCTGACTTCAACCAGCAAACGGATATCCTCAAGAAGTCTCGGGATTTCACCGTGCTCTAGTCCAAGAATTGTTTCAATCCGGTTGGGAGACGAGGTGTTTGCAGGAGTACCAAGGATGTCCACATCGGAGGTCATGTCTTTAGAAATCACCCACTGGCCGAGGACTTGGAGGATGATGTCCCGGTGTTGTGAGGTGCCGACTATATGGGCAAAGAGACAGTTGTACGAGTCATCTACATCGATAGTAAACTCATTCGACCTTGATGAGTCGAGGAGGTAGTCAGGAAATGATTTGTGGTAGATCTCGATACTGGAATGGTCGTCTCCAATATTGACCACGGAATGCATGTCCCTTAAGCATCGTCGGACGTCCCCTTTTTCGAGGCCGAGAATATCACCTAACTTGTGCGGAGAGCACAGTCGTGCAAACGCACCAGCGGCGGCATTGGCAGTAGCGATGAGTTGATTAATGACGATGAACAATGCCATAATCCGCAGCATGTCGACTCGGCGGGTGGCGTTACGCACAATGAGCGAATACAGTTCGTCGAGATTTTGGTATGGTTCATCGCCAGGTGGTTTCTCCAATAAACCTCGTATGACCGCAAGCCTTTTTGCAGGTGAGTGATATTCAAACATGATATACGGCATAATTGTGGTGGCATAGATGAATTGTCCAGAGGCCTTGTCCACCAGCTGGTCGATAACGTCTTCTCCTGGCCAGTCAGGTGGTAGGTCGGTATCCTTAGCCCGGACCTCCCCAAACTTTACTTTGAAGTAGCGTCGGATGTCACGATGAACGAGAGTATCCTCCTTCAAGTCCATGGTAGATACGCGATCCTCCGGAAACTGTGATCGAAGTTTGTTGATGGCATCGACGATGTGGGGTTCCGGACGACTAGCGACAAGGAAGCGGAGGGGCAAGCGAACATCCCTCATTGTATTGCCAATGATCTTGATGATGTCCGTTTGAACGTCCCTGCCAGATACTTCATCGAGACCGTCAATGACAATGAGAGTCGGATATGCCTTGAGCCCAAAAGTGATGGCGGCGAGAAAGCGCGTGATCTTCGCGATCCGCTTGATGGGTTCAACAATAAGCGCATTCATTTGTACTTCGCGTCCTTTGGAGAGAAGATGGGGATCATCACGAAGTGCCTTGTCGATGTATTTTGCTGTAGAGGGCAGAGCCTGGATGAGCTGAACGGCTAATGTAGCGACGATACGATTCCCGTCGCTACAGTCGGCGATCCGATTTGAAGCGAAGAAAGCACCAACTGAACGCTTTTGCTGTCTGCAGAGGTCCGCGAATGTGAGAAGCAGAGCTGTCTTTCCCTCCCCAGCGCCTGCCAGCACCCACTTCATCGTGGCAGCATCGATGGGGCTCTTCTCCCAGTCGTCCAACTCGGCGCAAAGTTCGACCCTGGTTTCTTCCATGCACCTGGGTTGAACGATCCTCTCGCTGGAATCGGGAAGGGAGGCAGGGCAGGCGTGTTGATGGAGAAGATCCCTGCCTGGTTAATGATTGGATTTAGATCAAGTCAAACGAGTATAGTACACCTGTGACACACCTTTGACTGCCGGATGATGGGGATAAGGACTCCCAACGATCACATCTCCATGATTATTGTATACGTCTCTTCCCGCTGATTCATGAGATACAGTTAGCGGCTTACTCGACAGACAAAAGAGACAGAAACAAACCTTTGATGATGAGATTATGCGCGCCAATGTCGCCACTTCTTCCTCCCTGTCCACCATTGCCAGACGCTACCAATCAAGGTGATTCCATCAGGCACGACCTCGTCATACAGGTGTGAGCTTACTGGCTATGCCCCGCTAAAATCTACTTGAATCAAGGGTGCGCTAGTTTCTTCCACAGGTGCGCTATCTTCTCCTTCAGGTGGCATGGGCTTCTAAGAATGAAGATGTAAGCATCAAAGTAGAAGGTGTGAGAATCAGGACAAGAGAAATTTGCTCGTCAAAGGCAAATTCCGCGTGTTTCGCAGCATATGCACCGTTCGGCCATCTGCGATGTGCATATTCAACACGAGGGTTGAAGTAACATTTCGATGTTGTCAAGAATCAAGACGGAATGAGAAAAAGATACAGACTCAGACAATGGGCAGTTAAACTACCCTTCCCAGCTCTGCGAAGTTCAAGACGAGGTCCTGGCACTTGCCTTGATTCAGATTGGGAGCTTAGATCGCACTTCTATTTAAAAAAATCCCCGAGTTAGCGAGATGAGCGAATGAAACGAACGATGAGGAATCTCACCTTTTGCTCGTGGTTCGTATTCAACCCGCAAAACACAGGTCTTTGCCACAGCACTGTGAGGAGGCAGTGGCCTTCAAATTTCCTAACTAAGTTCCCAGCAACGTCTGTAAGGCTGTACCATTTCATTGTGGGCATCCTTACCGCTCCGAATCTTGGATTGTGGTATTGCGTGGGCTTTGTCCTTAAGAGGCGCTGGGACTCGGACTCAGTGGGAGAGAGGGATTAGCGCACAAGAGCCTTATGACACGTGACATGTGACAGAAAGTCGCGACCCAAACACTGAAACAAACAAACAAATGAAAGCTCAGAGCTCTTTGTCGATAAAAGCACGACCTCGAAAATCTTCAGCATCAGCATAATCAGCCCGCGACGACCTCAAGGGTCCTGATACTCCTCATTACCATTGCAGTCGCGTAGGCCAAGCTCGGGTCCCGCTCACATAGGCCCATATCTGACTAGCTTCTGCCCCGAACCTCTCCAGCGCGATAATCCTAAGCCAAAGACGAGCTTTCCTTCTCCCCCTCTCCTCGGAATTATTCCCTTAGCCGTTTTATCAGCGTCACTAAAAGCCCAACACGCGTATCTGCTGCCTCAGACACCCCCACAGTTGCATCTTATGAGCATTGAGAGGAGATTCACCTCTGCTCACGACCCAACATACCGCCAGTCGGCTAAGCATCCAGCAAATTCAGCTTTGTGGTCACCCTTGACTTCTTTATCGACGTTCACTCTCTACGTCCCGTTCCAACCTCCTACCATGCGATCTATGCTCTCTGATACAAGCCAAATGATGGATCATGGTCCTCCTCCGTTCGTTGAAACCCAACGAAACGGCGAGTCAGTTACTTTATGCGAACCGACGACGGCGACGATCACCACCACCATCTCAGCAGCTCATATCTAATGCCGATGAGGAAGATGTTGGTTCAAACCTCAAATGGCACGTTGTGAGGAGTTGGAAGGTCGGGGTTTGCAGGAGATGGGGAACGTTGGAAGGAAGGAGTCACGGAGATCGAGGTTTTGACGCTGGGAGGCGCAGGCGCTGGAGGTTGACCTTGCGGTCTAGTGCTAGCACCGGCAGACCTGTCCACTATCGACTTCGAGGTTCCGAGTCGAGATTTTCCCGTCTAACCAAATGGTATGTTGTACACCGCAGATCATATATCCAATGAAACTGATGATACTACTTTCTACAGGAGGTTGGGGCAGGACGTAAGGTCTTGTTTTTAGATTCGGAAGTAACCTTATGAAGATGAAGGCCTAGGATTCGGATTCTTTGGAGAAGAGTGTCATCGTGCATATGCGTAGGGCCTAAGAGGTCGCATGTTGAAACAGATGCCACTCTTTGAGTTTCGAATCTTGAGAGCCTGAGCCGCAGGTTAGTACCTCCTCGTTCTCTGTCCTCAAAATTAAGCTGACGATCCCCAACCCTAGCGACCGCATATCTAGCGTTCTCGTCAATTCTGCGTTACGAATGCTCAGACTGCAAACCTCATGCCCCAAAAACTCTGAACCGGGAGCGCGTTCCGCTTTTTTCGGCATGAATCGAGACTCCGTGTTGACCACCTACTTCACTCAAACCGCCAACTGTGAACTCTGCAATGGCCATCTATTTCCATAAACCGTGACGCGTGTTGCGTCTCTCTGGTCTTCGGATGCTTCGCAGACAACTTGTACTGCCCGCCTCTAGCGAGGCATCGCCCGCCGCCGCCAGTACCGTCCTATTAGTAATCTATCCACCCGATCGCCTCGCCTCCGCGCCAACATCCATGGATTCTCGACCCGTCTGATCACATGCGAAAGCTAAGGCTTCCTTATGCAAGGACAATTTGACCCATCGACGCTTTGGGCAGGGTTACGTGGTCTGGATGGCATTTCGGAAATTGAGGTTTGTCTCATTGCCTCTTCGGATGTGATGGAACCTCATCTGACGTATATCATCCCTAGCTTGACCGTTAACCGTCGACCACCAGCAACAGCATCAGTAACAGTACCAGCGCTGGGACGACGGACCTACCTGACAGAGGAGAGGTATGAACTATGATCATTCGCCATGTTGTCCAATGGTATATGTTAGAACAACGTGGCCTACGGCTACGGAATAATTGATGAAATCTGATGTAATAAATTCTGCATATTTATGTCAGCACTTAAGTTCAAAGGCCTTACTAATCTTAAGCCATACATCTTGAACATTTTACTTAAGGTTTATGGTGTAGTCTCAAGTCCAGAGTTGCGAGCGACCTTAAGGCTGCAGAGCATTTCGTACTTGAGGACTTTGACCTGGAACTTAAGCGTTTCCGCCATCTCCGGCGGATCCGGCGGACGAATTCCCCATACTACCATCTTTCTGCAGTAAATAGCTTTGCTCTGAACGAGGGTTCGAGCTGCGCGACGAAAATATATGTGACCGTGCCGAATGCTAGGTGTAACAACGGGGGCTCAACATGTAGATTGTAGTTTTACAAACGAACTCTGGTAACAATCGGTACTATATGTCTTTTGTGATTTTTTGATAGTGAAGAAATTTGTCTTCGAGCCATGTCGACCAATGCTCGGGATTTGTTATACAAGGGGCGTGGCTGATTATCTGAACGTGAGATGTGACGTTCACCGTAGATACACGGCTCTGGACTTACATTCCACCACGATCCCTCAACAGCTACTGGCCATAACACTCCTAACCGTTCCCCAATAATTCCCACAGCCACTCTTGCCATGCTGAATAGACACAACAGTTTTTTCCTCGCAATTAGATCCGTAGTAAGTGATCAAGCAATCGCCGTTGGTGCTCGTACCCGTGCGGCCGGATTTGACGTCCAAGTTGAGGCGGGTGCATGTACCGTAGGCCACTTTGCGCGTGCTGGCTTCGTTGCCACCACAATTTTTGCCGCTATAGAGTTCGATACCAACGGAAGCAGTGTTGGAAGGAAGTGCAGCGACGAGCACTGTTGCAAAGGGGGCGAGGAGCATTGCGAGAGGGATGAAGATCTGCATTGTAGTTAAAGAGGTGGAGTTTGGCTTCGCAGATGTGATGATTGTTTCTTGGTTGCAAAATACTGGGAAAAGCCCATTGCCTTTATACGCTCCTATGGCGTCCTAGTCTCAACTCTCTTCAAGTTAGAATCGCACGGTTGTTGTGAAATATTCTGAGCTCGGGAGAAGATTGTTGGAATATTGGATGAAAGCGTGGGCAATGCGCCGCTCGGAATGTTGTCATCATCCCATTCTCATCCGACGTACGCATGATATGTTTCAGCAAAGATCGAGTCTACCATGGTTGAAAATGTGAGTTTTTCCGACGTCCGTGTCTTCTGATAAAAATAAAAAAAGGGCGCCCAACGTCTAGAGAACCAGTTGAAAGAAGTTCGAAGGTCGTTAAACATTGCGAGTTGTACACGCCACTGGCAGGAGGACCTGAGAGACCTTGTATATGTAAGAAATATACGTTTCAGTGGCAGCCCATGGTGATACCCTTTTTTCTAGTCACCAGAGCACCGTTAACAGACATGGAGAAGAACCCATTTATTTTCTACAAACCTAATTATATTTATGTGAGTGACATCCCATTGTGAGTGTCAGTACCAAACTGATAGTAGAGGACATAGAAAAAATAGCTGTTCTTCATGTCGCAGTGGTTTTCGACTATAAATTATCTCAAGACTTGGCTAGGGTATCAATACATGCAAGGGCTGCTAGCCGTCCCGGGCGCTTATTGGGCGCTTATTTAACATGTTCGGCGGATGGAAGCTGCCTGTGTCTACTCAAGCTCATTTCTGCAGCAGCTCTGCGCAAAGTTGTTTTACTCTGAGTCCTCATGCCAAAACATCGAGAATTTTAAAGTATCAAAACTGAGACTAGCAATGTTCCAAGTAACACATTCGAGATGCTACAGTCACCAGATCTATTTGTCACGACAGACAGCCTGTCTCGCGTTGGTTTGTGTATTTTGACATGGCTGACACAACATTTGCCGTCTACAAGTGAGTTTCCGGGGCCCAGTATATTAACTTTATCTTACCATTGAAGTCCACTAATTCGACCACAAATTCATGAGAACGTGCCCCATATACCTGCAAAGAAATCCGGCCGAAGATCTGGCTGTGTATGAGCTTGATGCCCTGATGTAAACAAAAAGGAAGGAGCAGGTGAACCCAAGTACACCGCAAACTGGATGTATATCACCTGCAGCACTGAGATCAGAAGCGACTTGAGGCGCCCGTACCGGTCCGACCCACTACTTCTTCCATGATAGTTGACTTATGGCGGTCCGTGATCATCACATTTTTGCTGTTTAGAAATACAGAGACGGTGGATATGTGCTCTCCGAGATGATGAGAATGGGCCGTGTCTCCAAGAGTAACAGGCAGCGATACAATTGGGGTTTGGAAGAGTAGGTTTGGCCGCAATATTTGATTCGCCATCCTCTCGGTCCCCGTACCATCATGATATGCGTTATCAGGCGACAAGAGTGAAGTACGATAACCAGGGCTTCATTGAAACTCCACGAACGCTGACTACAGATTTGAAGGAGGGGCGGTGGTCAGTCAATGATGCTGTGATGTATATTCCAAATGTTGAGCATACATAAGATAGAATGTTGTGCTGTAATTGAGAATATATTTGGGTAACTCCCTACACCAGGAAAATGCGGGTAGAGTAAATCTGTGAATCAACATCAATGATATTAGACAGAAGCTCTCGGAAAGCGGACATAGCACTCACTAATGGTCAGTGCGTCTAATCAAAGTTAGAACTTTGATCATCGACCAGCCTCTCACAGCGAGCCGAAACCATCGATTACATGCGCCTAATTACAGATGAGATAAGGGAGCCCACATACCTCAGCTGCTGAAAGATTGGATCAGCATCAGTAAGATTTGGGGGATGATTTGAGTAACAGACCTCTGAAACCAAACGCAGAGCACCGGCTGGTCGAGGACCCGTGTCGTTAGGATTCGCCTGAGTAGAACTTGAAGACGTTTGAACAGGAGCGGAGGTGGGGATTCGTCAAACAGTGATAATCATTGGTGTAATAAGCATGGATATGCCTTCTGCGTCCAGCGACACAAGAAACACCTGGAGGCAAGAGGGCAAAGGCGTATGAAATACGCTAGAGCCGGTCGTAATATCAAGGATGACGATAGTATTCTGCTCATCCCACCAGACAGGAATCTAGCCAGGTCCAGCCAAGCGGGATCGTGCACGCCTCTGCGGCTCTGTAAAGGTACTCCGAGTATTAGCGGATGGGTTGGAAGTGAGTATAGAGCCTTACACAAGTGCCAGAAAACCAGACCCTGAATGTCAGATACAGAAAGACAATTGCGTCGGGGATCTTGACTAGTAGCCACCGCTAAGTCCATAGACCAGATTCGAATCTTTTGAAGACAGCGATGAGAGATTGGTGGATTTTGGACAATACTGCTGAAATTTAAGCCGTATGTTTCCGTGAGCCTGGCTTATGGTAAGAGAAGGCGAGCCTTGAGACGTGTTAACGTTGCTTGAGGATGGCCGTAGACGAGGACGGAGCGACAATGAAGAAGCCTTCTAT
>Ga0247741_1000810_pt1 | contig 17164 bp, 20 predicted proteins | sample UWRJL213509R2_FD_180945 | JGI IMG/M metagenome (GOLD analysis project Ga0247741, IMG submission 180945) | Plant litter microbial communities from Arlington Agricultural Research Station in Wisconsin, United States - UWRJ-L213-509R-2 | ecosystem: Environmental > Terrestrial > Plant litter >... | reverse complement strand
CTTACATCTACTCTAACACAGACAATACCTCATCCGAGGCACTCTGTTTATTGAGATAAAGGCCAGACCCGACCCCTCTGACTATAGACGACGTCTTCGACTTAAGTCTATTGTCTTGGTCGTAACATTGCCCAGGCTGATCAACGGCTTCTAAAACCGAAGATGAAGCACCACTAATCAGCAGAGGATCGCCAGCACTTTCCACAGTCAAAAACTGTCCTAAACGAGACAAAGCGTACCGCCTTTCCTGCGGGAGACACTTAAAGACGTAAAAAAATTCACTGCATCCCTCACTGCATGCATGTTTTTCAAGACGAGCCATGATCTGAGCCTTCGCCATCCAATCACAGTTTTCATCATGAGAACGACCCAACACCCTCATATCACGTGCGGAAAAATAACGAAAACTCTGGAGTAAAACGCTCAGCGACAAGGACAATACTAAGCACGTGGGATCCTCGTAATAACGAGCAGCATTAGCATGAGAGAAGACGACGTCAGTGAACCTATACCAAGCGTTGAATTGGATCAACGTCATTGACCGCAAAACACCAGTAGGATGCTCCACAGTCAACACACGACACTCCAAAGCTAAAACGACGTTAATAAGAGCATATTAAATTAATCGTACGAAGGCTCACACGCATTAACATTAAACGGACCACCACAACCAAAGCGAGTACGAGTAGAAAGTATAGCAGCCATTAAAAAGATAGAAGACGACTGAACTAAACACCTTCCACTGGGACTTTATATAGTACCAAAAACAAAGCACGAGGGCATAACCAAATAAGGCATATAGAAACACTACCACACAAACATTTTTGTACACCCTATCCACCATCATCGACCATAACAAGCTATAACTACATTTAGCGTATAACCAAAGAAGGTAATACCAAAATAAGCTCAGCAAATACACATAGTAAGACCCACAAAAACGACAAGAAGAGTATATACGACAAAAGAGGAATTAACAAAACGCGCCAATAAGTAAATAGGGATAGTAAGGAGCGCAACGAAGGTGACAAATACGGAAAGTCACAAATACGAGACAGACCAAATATGATTATGCACACGCCAACACCACAAAAAAAAAAAAAGTCAAAGTATAACAATCAAATAAATATGGAAGAAGAGAACAAGAGACACAAACGCATAAATACCAGCCAACCAAAGAAACACTCTCCACCATCCTGCAAAATGACATCCTCATTCGAAGCCTACAAACACATTGAATACCTCGTTTCCTGCCAACGAATGGCAAAAAATCTAACAACCTTTTCATCATACCCACCACCAGGAGAGCTCATCGAATTGCCATAGTAAGCCGTTTATAACTCTACTGAAATTTATCCGACATTACAGGCTGACTAGTGTTACGAAAGCCCCATCAACTCAACATGGCAGCCGCTGAAACCAGAATGCTTGAGAGAATGCACACGCTCTACAAACTTCAAAGCAATACTATGTTTCCACGGAACCGAAGCATCCCTATACAAAACAGCAGATCAAACGAATATAGAAACTGCACTACTCGAATGCGGACTCCAACAGGGCGACCCAAAACGATGTCCATTTCACAGTAAGTACACCCATATAACACTACATTGACTAGTAACTCGCTAATTCGCTAAACACTGATACAGTAAATTTAAGCGAACTCTTAAGCAACAATTCAGAAATCGACTACTGTCATTACGGCGCCTCCCTGACCAAATCCCTATCTACCACGACACCTACATCAAGCTCAGGCTCAGATTCAATGTCATCCCTACTATCAGCTAACCATTTAGATTCGGACTCGGACTCGGACTCGGATTTGGAATCAGACATAATCGAATTCAACAAACCGGTCAACCGAGGACCCAATTCAAAGCAGTTGAAACCACTTCCACCGATCACGATCATGGCCCCACCAATCACCTGTATAACAAAGTCCAATGAATCTCGACCAAAAAACACGAAGGCAACAAACGAACACGTCTATAACGAATCCCATCTTACGGCACCAAAGTTAGCACAATCACATACCGGAAACACTACCCCCAACAACCTCCCACCTCACAAACAACGTAAGTTCATACAATTACACAACTAAGATGATCAAACTCTAACAAACCCGCAGCACTGAATGACCGCCCTCCACCGATCCATGCATTGGCTGACGATTCATTCCCATTTGGCCACTTCGACACAGCTAACGACAACGATGACCTATTCACAGGTGAACTCGACGAGAACTGGATGGAAGACATTCTTGCCGAATCATATTCAAACGCAATGCAACATTACTGAAGGAGAGTCTGATTAACAACTCACGCGAATGCACGGATTCCGTAACATGCGAGCGTCACCAAAACTAATCCACCTCTCAATCTAAGACGAATGTAAATGTAAATGTAAAATACTTACAAATACGACTCATTTAATCGAATTATCTTCCTTTCATGCGCACAGACGAAAATCTAGATCATGTAACAACGCACTAAAACAGTGAACGAGTTAAGATACAACACACCCAGCCGCAACTAGACAGCCGCCTTGAACGCGCATGTATATCCCACTCATGAGTATATAATAATATATATATTCTCCACATTTTTTCATCATCACATTTATTGTAACATTTTTTTTCACATGACATTGCGTGAACAAATCTTATGTAACATCCCCATCAGTCTTTTTACATAGACTCAAACCTGGACAACAAGTGTCCAGGAATAAAGGTAACCGTGTTCCTAAAAGGAGATCGAGTGCGCCACCAACTACCTGATAAAGGTAACCGTGCGCGCCATCTCCATCCACGATCAATTCCAGTAGCCATAGCGCACTCCCAGATACGAGGACAAATTGCTTTCAAATTCCGCCGATGAAACAAACGTATTGTGCAGCGAAGCCCTCCTTTCCTCCACCTATTCTCCGTGCCCTGCTACTTAAGCCATATGGAGTTAACGAGCGCTACTTAGGGAATCGCCAATAACCACCGAGGTGTCAGCGTCACTTTTATGCTGCTTGTCAATCAAGGCCTCTGTTCTGTGTACCGGAGCCTATAGTCTCGCCAAAGAAGTCGTAAATAATGTACTTGCCGTGAGCGAGCATTTGGATGTTTGTGAAGAAAATGGTGTGCGTCTCGTTATCTTGGAATGAGATATAAATCGTAGCCTGGTTGAATTACTGATCTCTTCACATTAATCTTCCTAAGATACTTTGACATTATCGAATTCTGAGTTCTTGAACGTAATATACACAATAGCGATAATAAAAAAGGCCCGCGGTGGGGGAGATATAGTGTTGATGTGTGGTCTCACTCGATGGGTATATTAAGGCCTATCATTTGCATTATGTTTCCCTCCATTTCAAGACCCTCGTCCGATGACCAAGATGTAATCGACATGAACGACTATGCGCAGTTTCTCGAGAGGCGGTCAAGACTTGTAGGTTCCCAAGACTTCTTGTCATCCTCTTTGCTGAGCCACAAATATCGATGACTGATATTCTTAAGAAAAAAAAATCAGGGTTAAGGATAGGTGGATATAAATGATTTCACATGAGGCGACTCGTGAGACACACCTCTACTACGAACACAAATTACACCTAACAAAGAAATGATATTTGAGGAGGATTGAGATTGAAACACACCAAGTACCGACTTGGATGTTACAAAATGAATGGATTTGTACTGCGTAAATGAACCCCACCCGCGGGTATTGACTTTCAAGCTTCGAGCCACCATGGTTCAGCGCGTAGTAGGCTTGAGCACCTAGCGCTTGAGCAGCCGAACACTAGATCCGAGCAATTGCCACTTCGGATCACTATAAAGATGTACCCGTCCCCGTGTGTAGCACAGGTAAGTAGTAATTAGATAACATAAATGAAGTGTAGAAAGACCTGATTGTCTGAGAATCGAATTTCAGATTCTCGTAGTTGTGAGTTGTGCGAAGGGCGGTGCAAGTATTTCAGCGATTGTAGTTGGGATTTAATCTAATGGTACAGCTCGTCACTGCGCTGACACTTTTGGAAACCGGCGTTCACGTGTATTGCTACTACTACTATAATATGTTGACTATGATACATGAAAAGCGGCCAACATTCTAACAATCATCCAAGCAGTATTCGCAATACACGGAAGCACATATTGTTATCGTGGTAAATAGGACGTCAGAGAATCCTGGATATATATATATATCAGCAGTCGCCTTTGGTATCGCCAGAATAACAACGATAGTAACTCACAATCTTGGAGTATGGAGGTGGAAGGCATACTATTTGAATGCTACTGGTGCCGTTGGTGGAGACATCAGCGGTGCAGATGTTGGCAGTGGAAATATCGGTGGCGGGGGGGTCGTCGGAGAAAATACTCATGAGTATCCCTACTGATGTGCAGATCCGACCAAAGGTGCCCATTGTATTCCTATCGACCCCGATGAAGCTTAGGGTCGAAAAGACCAGAAATACAACGACGATGGGGACAAGGAGGGTAAAGATGTATGCGTGGGTCCAGACCGAGATGTTAAACAAATTGGCTATGGGTCATGTCAGATGTTGGGCTCGGCAAGGGTGCTCCAAGGAAACTCACGTATTGCCGATGATGCGACTATGATCATCCCAATAGCGACAACCAGGGCGAGGTGACGTTCGATGCCGATAACTTTGTCGCCGTTGGTGCATCTTCGTAAGAGCACGGTCTTATAGACTACGAGAGCGAAGAATGGGTGGGCGAGGGACCCAGCAAGGAGAGCGTCAACCCAGCCGAGCTCGCTGTGTTCGCGGCGGAGGAGGTAGATGGAGATTGCGGACGTGAGGACGGGTGTTATAAAAAGAAAGTAGGTAATTTTGTGGTTGACCGAAGACATTTTGTTGATGTTTGAGAGTTTAGAAAGCGTTTGAATCATAAGATACGGTCCCAAGGCCTATTGATTAGGGAAACCAGATGTCTCGCCTTGGCATCCTCCTATCCAAATTTCAGCTCAAACTCAGGCCCATAGATCGTCATAAACCTTTAGCACTGCACGTGTATTTTTCGCACTTGGCCTATACCGTACAGTAAATAAATTGTAACACTAATAGAACTTATTTCAATTTACTTTGGTATGATTCAAATTGGATCATAGGATAGCGAGCGCAAATATGTGGACAGGTAGCTCAAGGTGGAAAGGCGGCCACGTATCTCCGGAGCCTCACTGGTGTCCCAAACAAATTTTGTTTTCTAGACGTGGGGCAGCATGAAGTAGTCAACGCCATTGGCGCTGATGATGTGGCTGTGCTGTGCGCAGACACTTCCGGGATGGACATTACTTATCTGCGGATTCGCTGGTAAGACTTGAATATTATATTCGGATCCACAGAATTAGCCCTCGCCTCACAACATCAAACCAGCGCCTTTACAGTTTATCACGTATGCTTGTCGAGTAAGAGAGTCATGTACTTACGCGATCACCGTGGGAGTCTCCAGTCAAGGCGCTTAGATGCTATGTCATAAATTTAGAAAGCGCCTCAGAAAATCCTCTCTCATAATCAGTGGCAGCAAGAGGGAGCGGCCACACTAGTAACTTACGTGGGCGGATCTCTTGGGCAATGGCCGCAACCTTGGTGGAGAATGAGTCGCGCGCACGTTCTAGGGAATCCTTGGATCTCAGCTGTCTTATCGAAATGACCGAAGATATAACTCGAATACACAAGCTCAGTAATGGAAATTTTGTACTCCCAAACCTAGCCTCACGATGCAGAAAACCTTTTTATGGTTTTGAATCCAAGCATGTAAGGTTGTCATACAAGGCAGGTGGGCCTTCTGTTTAAATTTAAAACACCCGAGCGCGTCGCTCGGCGCGGGTCACGTGGACGTTTTGATCGCAGGATGACGCGTCTCCTTCTACCTTTCTCGAGCCCAAACGCGTTCACTACCCAACCAGATCAAGATCAACACCACGATCTTAGAAATCGAAGTAGGGCCACCAGGACTTAACTTGAACGGACTCAAACAACATTGAACCTGACCATGGCTGAAGAGGAAGTACTCCCTATCCCCAACCTCCTGATTGCACAAAATCTGTTTGTGCTGTCCAACCCGAACTTGAAACGCCTTCATGAAAAGGCACGCGTAGAGCTGGTAGAAGGTATCAAAGCTGATGGTATGCGCTGACTTCTCCAACTTTTTGGCGATTGAGACGTCCACTGACACATCCAAATAGAAATGGCACCCTATTATAAATCCATAACCTCCGCCACATCTAGCACCTCGAACTCTGTGTTGCCACTCGATAACTCACTTCTGTCCACCCTTGAATCAGCAAACACAGCCGAGCTACTGAAGCTCGACGAACGGCTGGCTGAGGCGGAGAAGACGGAGGGGGAGAGTGAGATTAGCGACGCCCTCAAGGCTAGGGCAAATTATCTAACGAAGATTGGCGATAAAGTGTGTCTATGTTTCTACTTCCCTCCCTTGTCCATGTGGGATTAGCTTCGGATGCTTCTTTATGAATGCCCGAACGAATCTTCAGGAACCCACTACTGACTCACTTCTTCCTCTCTTCCTCATACTTAACTATAGGAACGCGCTGTTGAAGCCCAAAACCTTGCACTCAAAAAGACACCCGGTCTGGGCTCGCGCATCGACATTACCCTCACACTCGTCCGCATCGGCCTGTTCTTTAGTGATCACAAGTTGGTCGAGGAGAATATGGCCAAAGCGGAGAAGCTGATCGAGGAGGGTGGTGATTGGGATAGGCGGAATCGGTTAAAGGTGTGTTTTATTTACTCATTCCTTGGGGTATTTCAATGTAACGTTTTCTGATTTTATCCACTTTCGCGGGTAGGTGTATAACGGTGTCCACCTGATCTCGATCCGCTCCTTCAAGAAAGGCAGCGAACTCCTCCTGGACGCGTTGTCAACGTTCACAGCCACAGAGCTCATCTCGTACAACGACTTTGTGTCGCTAGCCGTTATCGCAGGCACGCTAACGCTGAAGAGGGTGGAATTGAAGAAACGGGTAAGCGTCTGCGACCCTTTACGTTCTCCTCAAACTCATACCACTATCAATTAATATAGCTGATATCAGCACCAGAAGTCAATCAAGTCCTCCCGGAACTGCCTGTTTTAGGTGACCTTGTGAAGAACCTGTATGATTGCCGATACGATAAGTTTTTCATTGCCCTCGGTATATCCTCCTCTATTATATGCTGTCTAGTATCGAATCACTGACGTCTCCTATTGCAGCATCCTTAGAACAATCCCTCCTCCTGCCCTCCCGGATACTCTCACCACATGCGCGGTATTACGTCCGAGAGATGCGCATACTAGCTTACGCCCAGCTGCTGGAGAGTTACAGCTCTTTGACTATGGAGAGTCTCAGCAAGGCATTCGGCGTGAGCGAAGCGTTCGTCGATAAGTACGTCTAGTCTTCCCTCTCCTCCTTTCAACCGCTGTTTCAGATCTTCATCTCTCTAACATTGTCACATTTTAGCGACCTAACGACGTTCATCTCGCTCTCGCGTATCCCGGCGTCGATCGATAAAGTCCATGGAATCGTGTATACGACACGCCCGAGTCTGAAGAACGCGCAGTATGAGGCGGTGGTGAAGCAGGGCGACGTGTTGTTAAATGAGGTTCAGAGGTTGAGTAAGGTCCTAGTATGAGCTAATTCGTGGTGTTGTAAATTGATCTCTGCCCAACTGCCACTGATTGCATTTCTTAAAATCACTTATAAACTCTGTAGAAATAAACTTGGGGTCATGACTATAGCTTGAGTGTCTTAACAACCTTGTATCAACCTAGTGGCATTTAATGACAGGTGTTTCTGGTGACTGCCCATTCAATCCCGTGGAAAGACTGGACTTCGGGACTTTTTGTTGCGAATTATATGATGCAATTATATTCTCGGGCCTGACTCCAGAGGTTCTACGCTTGGTGACCCGGATGTCGGTGGACTATTGGACATTCGGTCTCCAAAAGACACCTTTTCGCATTTTTGAGGCTTGAAACTAGGAGATGGAAGAGGCTTTTCTGTGTCTGAGCCAGGCGGTGATGCGAGATAAAAAAAGCTGCACTCTGACAGAAACCAAGAAGCAAGTCGCAGTATGGTACTCATTAATACCATATTATATTTAGAAGGAGCGAGGATTTTGAAGTGAAAAACACTGGAAGAGATAAAGAGTGCCAACCGAATGAACCGATTGGGTTTGATCTGAATAGAACTCGATACCAAATACCGTTAAAACTATACATAATGTGTATCGACAAAAGACGAACAGCAAAGCAAACTGTCACTAAGCAGAGATACGTAAAATGGCCTAACTCGAGAGCCACACAATGCAGGCAGGTAGATATATAGACGTGGTCCCTATAATACAGACGTGTCCGCTACTCTGACCCCCGCCTGTCCAATCTCTGCCTTTTCGACTTCTGACCTCCCTTCTGCCATGTCGGTTTTTGGCTTTCTGCCATCTGCTTCACCGACTGTCCTTCCATTTTCCTGCCGGCCTTCCCGCAGCCTCTGGTAACCCTTCCACATGCCATCGATTGTGTGAACCAGCGGCGAGATGACCAACATGACAGCTAAAGACTGTCCGAAAGTCCACTGCGACTCGCCGGGAAGCACAAGCCCTTTGCTCCTCTGTACCAAAATTTCGGTGCTGGCAACCAGAAATATTTGATGGACAGATACATAATTAGGCCGACTGTGGTATTCATAGTCGCCAGTACCTGAACTGACAAATTCGGGAACACCTTTGATAGGGATTCGGTGCCCGGGGCCTGTGAATTCGAGGCCGCCCTTGATAGAAATTTAGAAAGGGTTGCTTGAAGGCGTTTGGACAGAAGTAGGTAGAGCATGGGAGATATAATTGTTGAAAATCCACCTGCTCCATAAAGCAATAGCGCAAAGACTTTGAGCTTTCCATTGGTCACAGCAACGCTATGTCCAAAGATTACCACAAAAGTCTGCGGCGTGCACTCTCGCTGAACTCCAAATGACTTCACGTCACTCCAGACCCATAGTCCTAACCCCGCGACAGCGAGGGAACGAATCCAGATAGACAGGTACTGAAATATGGACCTCCTTGAGCGTAGTGGGTTATCCTGTGATTTTTCGGTGGGGTGTATCGGTCTATGCAGGTTCACTAGACAAAACATGATGGCGGCGGTGGGGAGTAAAGTGATCCAACTCAAAACAAGAACAATGTCGGCGTGGTATGTGGTGAGGCCGTATGTCCATGCCTGAATGAGTGCTGATAAAACGAGCGCACATGCCGTCACCTCGTTCGTTTCGACAATTTCAATGATGGTACGAAGTTCCTCGAGTGTAATCTGGCCATCCGCGCCGATGATCATGAAGAGAGGAAGGATGCTCAGAAATGCCTGCGCGTAGAAAGCGGTCCGGACACCAACGCCTGCGATGTCGGGGTTCGGCTGGATACCCGGTATGAGTGAAGCCGATGCCATGTTGGAGATGTTATGCTTCCTATGATTTCTGCCATTGGATTATAAAGTGTGATCGTTTGAACGACTTCGAGGCCATCGTGAGGCTGTGACAGATTTTTTTCAGGATCTGTACCTTGCCTATGCAGCAGTTTGTCTTGGCAATTTCATTTAGTTTCATAATAGACTCTGTAGGTTCCTTTGCTCGCGTTCGGCAATTAAATGACTTTGCAGCGAACGAATTTTCACTAATTCGTAACACAGGTCGCAATGAGATGGTTGATAACTCGTTGTAAGACTTTCGTCTCATGCTGATGTTCTGAGATCCGCCACAGTCGCCAACACTACTTACTAGATACGCGTGTCGTGCTGATCACTACTTCAAGACAATTGGGTCAATGGGACCCGAATAGGCAAACTAGTGTTGATGAAATTTGCCGCGTTTTTGAAACGTTTCGTGAGTTTCACTAAGTCTCGCAGGCTGCATGTTATTTCGAGACTCAAGCACAGTTAAACAATGAGGGGGTTTGCGTAAAACTTTATGGACGACGGTACCGGGCTGCATTCTTGAATAAATCTCATGGCGTCTTTGACTCTTATCGCAATATAGTATTAGCAGGACAAAAATGATCAGATTCGTCTTACAGCTGCATATAATACTGTAGATTTACTCAAAGATTTTTCACTTGAACCCGTATTCGGAGTAGATTGGTGGTTGTGGTTGTGGTTGTGGTTGTGGGGCATTGGAAAAATCGCGGTCCGGCCCCACCCCCTTCAGCCGCAATTGGGCTGCAAACCCTGTCATTTGGAGATTTGCTCCAAAGAATATCGAGTAGGTCTACGTTTTCATCTAGCTCTAACCTCGGCGAGCTCGTGAGGCAGACCGGTGGGGAATAACATCTAATATCAACTAAGTACTTAATGTGGCAGCATATGAGAAGGTGTGACCAAGAGAAATAGGTAACGAATACAGGTGGCACATAGTGTGTAGTACATGTAGGTCTTTATTATCTTTGGTTTATCTGAATACTATTGCAGCTGTACTACTGACCAGGTAATGTACCAGTAGTAGGCCGTTAGAAATGCCAAAAATATATGTTATTTGATGGCCATCTCATCACTACTCAATGTATACAACTAACAATAAGAATGACTAGGATAGATTATTGACACGCATGTACTCCTCAAGGTTGGATGGTTCTGCATAGCGCTGATTCAGATAATAGATAAAGTACAATTGATTAGGTCTAAGTGCAAGCACTTTGTAGATAAGATGATGGGTGCGTACCTTATAATAATCAAGAACTGCATCTTGAGCAGGTTGAATGATATGATCCTTCCACCCGTTCAAAGAAAAATTTGCATGAAAGTTCCGTGTTTGTGACCAGCTCTCAGTACCATCTTCCATAAGGAAGATACCTTCCAGAATGTCTTCAGACTTGCATGCTTGAGGAAGCACATGGGCAATGTAGAGCAAAACTGACAGGTTTTTGGAATGTTGTTGCTTTCTGTTGTCCTTTGCCATTTGAAACTCAGCAGCACTCCAACAGAGGCTAGAATAGTGGAAGTGATCAGTGCATGAATAACAGGCTTTGCAACAGAAGACCTACGGTGTGTGCAAGAACCACATAATGTACTCAGCAACTATTGTATAATGCTGTGCTGTAAATTCAAGCCAGTGGTATAGGGGATGCTTGGTGAATAATGCCTTGACAACCCTGTCAAAAGGCTCATTATACCCAGGGTCAAATACAAGGGGAAACACCAGAGCGGTATCTGAGGCCTCAACCTGATGGATGTGGGAGTGTTGCACCTCATAGATCAGTGAAACTAGACCATCATACGAGATGGACAGTGTTTGAAGGCAGACCGCCTGAAGGTCAAAAATGAGATGAGAGAATTGCTCCTGGAGATTATGTCATGAATTGATTACTGTTTCACCATAATTTAGATAATCATGGCTTACCTGTTTGTCCTGCATCACAATGATGCACTCTGACAAAGCCCAAAAATCGGAACACCCAAAAACTGTGCTGGTACTGTGGAGAGTCTGGAATGATAGTTGATTCAATTCCTCTTGAAGTTGAGGGGTGCAGCATGTGTCAGTTCTAATGCAGTCACAGGTGAGCCTCAGGTAAAACGTAAAATCTGGGATTGAATGTGAGGCAGATTAATACTCAAAGAGTAAATGTCTGAGAGGTAGAATTGATGCACCATCTTTATCACACTCCTGCTGGCGTACATGGCGTAGTCCAAGAGCTGCACTGTTGCCCAAAATGGACTCTCGGCATAGGTAGAATTGATGGGATCGAGAGGGATCGAGCAGGAAGTCTGACAGTGAGGCATGCAAAATAGATATCTTGCCGGTTGCGTCACATTCAATGACTGATGCAAGCTGGCTTAAGCAAGCCTCTGATTCGCCAGGCTGCCAGAAGAGCCAACTGTCCATTTGGTGTATGGAGCGCATCTGCCGTTGGTAATCTAGCTTTGGGTTAACAACGATCAAGGTTCCGAGGACCAGTTTGAGTGCTTCGATGTTGTTGACATTGGAGAGTACATGATGGTATAAGGAATTCAGTTCCGCGTACGGCATATCCTTCTCACCTTTGGGCGGTTGGAGACGACGAATGACATCCAATCGCCGATGCGGAAGCTGGTGGGGGTCTCCGCTGACATACTTTACTGTCGTCGATGCAAAGATAAACTGGCCTGACGACTTCCGTGTCAGCTCACGAAGAACATTGACAGAGGGCCAGGAAGACGGAATGTAAGAGGCAAGCGGATGCTCGCTCCTGATCTTGTTGAACGAGTCTTTCAAAAATAGATAGATGTCCTTTTCGGCGGAATAATGGTTTGATAGAGCGATTCGTGAGGCATAATTTTGAATAGAGGAGGAATTGAAAGTGGACTGGAGGTAGACTTCTGGACGGCTGGCGATCAGAATGCGGATACGGAGTGGAGAGTGTTGGCAAGCAGCTACCAGTGACTTTACGAGCCTGGACTGTATGTCGTTACCTTGACATTCATCCAAGCCATCAATGATGACAACAAATGGGCAGTTTTGGAAGTCAAATCCAGTAGAGTGAAGGCCACGGAGAGGCTCGATGATGACCTTCATCAGCTGGGCATCAATGGATTGTTGGAAAATGAAGGGGTTGTAGCCGACGGCTGCTCCAATGAGCTCACGCGAGGCGGGGATAGCAAGAGAGACTTGGTGTGCGATTGACGCGACAAATCGATTGATGTTGTTTCGTTCACCAGCTGTTTTCCAGAAGAAGAAGGATGCCAGTAGCCATCCATCCTTCTCGCAAATCTCGGCAAGTGTATGTGCAATGGCAGATTTCCCTGCCCCAGCGGCTCCATAGAGCCACATAATCAAAGTCTCTGAGTCGATTATCCCATGTATCCAGTCGACTATTTTCTGGATGACTGCCTTGCGCGTGTTGGGATGGCATTTCGGTGTGTCGAGTAGTTGTCGTTCTAGGGAGTTGTAGATGGCACCAAGTGCGGAATTATTGCCAAGAAAATCTAGTCCTGGACCGATAGTTCTTTATAAGCTTGAGAGATCAACCATTCACAAAGTTGTTACGCACCAGTACTACGAGCTGTAATAAAGTTTGTATTGATTTGACAATTCGTGAGTGTGGGGTTTACAGCATGGTGGAAAAGGGATGCTAATAGTGATAACAGTGATAACATTGAGAATAACGAGGATAATAGAATAAATGACAAGCACCAGCGCACCTGATGGTCCATGGTAGTGGCTATGAGCGACCTGATTCCGCGATGCAGATGTATTTCCACCAGATTCAGCGGGGTAGGGAACCCAAGACATCCAGAATGAAGATAGCGGGTAGCAAGCTCAGATAAGCGGATGTAGACGAGTGAGGAGTAGGTGGAAGAACAAGAGGTACAAGTCGAAGAGATGTTAGATTACCTTCACTGATCACAGCACACCATTTCCCAAAAGGTCTTGAAGCTGCGCAGCACTGCCAACGTATAAATAAGATGCCTCCAGGTGCGGTTCAAGGTGGGTTCTATTCAGATGAATGGTGTGAAAGAGGCTCGAGGACACTGCATTTTAGTATTTACTGACAGGTTACGCGCCTTGCTGCGCTTTGGAAATGCCCTTTTGAAAGAAATTCACAGGACGTTTGAGTAGAAATTGAGACATGAAGAATATTCCTCGGAATCTCGAATACACATCTCTCAGTCAATATGCGAGCTTACCTGGCAAGAATGATGGCCTTGGTAACTTTCGACCGGAATTATCAACGGTTGTGAAGCATATGCAGCATCCCGTGAATTCTTTTCTCGACCTCGCTTTTGTAATACCATTCAATGTGACGGCCGAAAATCTTCAGCAAACTATCATTTACTCCGACGACCTCGATGTTCTGACATCCATGTACTGGTGGGGCCGTGCGCGTCTTGCATCTCTCGGTCTTCCAGAAGATCTAATTGATATTATTCATGCTGGGTTGTCAGAAGAACACCAAGTGATTTCCACGGACGACTTTATGAAAGGGCGATCAAAGATTCTGCTGGGGTCAGATAAGATTGGTGCGGGAATGGATTTTCCGCATGTCACCCTTGTGGTTCAATATCGCTGCAGAGGACTCACCATTGTCAAGTGGGAACAGCGCCGAGGTCGTGGTGGTAGACGTGACGGCATGACAGCGGTGGGAGTTATTCTTGTTGAGAGTTCAATGACGGGCTCTGAGAAAGATTCACCCACTGTCAAAAATCCGAAATCCGAGGGTCCGGGAATAGTCGAACTGGTCCAAAGCATTGGAGCACCTAATTGTAGCGAGAAAATCGTCGACAAGCATCTTGAAAACCCACCGCGACCAGACTCAGAGTTGCACTTTTCATCTCTGTGTGGCCGCTGCTCTAGCTGTGACCCCGATCTCCGCATAGCAACTCAATTTACGTTCATCATGGAAGAGGTCAATCCCCACAAAGCCGCCCCTCGGGGTGCAATCTCGGATGTGCAGAAGAAAAAGATTTTCGACGAGCTCATAAGTTGGCGTTCAATATTGTGGAGAGGAGAGTGGAAGGATAAATGGCCTAGCTATGGACCCGACTGTCTTGTCACCGACCACGACCTTCGAGAAATCACGCAGCGCGGTCAAACGATATCAACAATTGACGACCTTGACAACATAGCGCAAATCCCACATCTAGACGAGCTCGCACCCTCTTTACTCTCTGCTCTCCAGTCAATTCTGCAGCGGGTACGTGGTATGGCAAGTAGAACCTATGGAACCACTGGTGCCGATAGGAGATTGGCCCTCAACCCCTGGTTTGCAACCTCCGCAGTGGTCTGCCTTGAGCTCCACATTCTCCAAATCCCCAGGGTTTACAACTTTACATGGTGAGATGCCTGGTGCAGCTATGGTATCTCTATGGGTTCCCCTATACAATTACGGTGGGGTTTGCATCAACACTCCTATTATCTTTGCAGATGGTTGGTGTGTGGAGGGTGCAATGCGTAAGAGATGAGTGGAGAAACCGCCTTGGTTCTATACTTCCCAGATTTCAATACCTTACACTACTAATTCTTTATTATAGAAGTACACCATCCTTCTACGACCTTCGTATATCACATGCCGCTTCCGTGGGACATTATCCTAGCGATTTTTTCCAACCTTTTATGCTGACCCACTCAATATTTTCCACCCTTGTTTATGTGTTTACTCATCCTAGGAATTGTATTACCTGTTGGTGCGATGGCTAAAACATTGGGGATCTGGAGAACATTTGCTGACTGCCTTTCTTCAGTCAATGATGGCCGGCACATTCCCTTCTTGTGAGTATATTACTTTCTCACTCGACGAGCAGCCATGCTAAGAAATGATTTGTAGTCATTGGATTGATGTTGTGAGTCAGCACTATTTAATGTCTGTGGATCTGATTATAATATTCAAGTCTTACCCAGTGAGGCTGCAGACGATGTCCATCCTGGAAGGCGTGTCTTTCTCGAAACACTGGTCTACATTTCTTGGGGATATGCATTGCAATTGATGAAGGTCGAGGAAAACTATAACTTAACATACGGCCAAGTATGAGTACTCCCCTTTCACTGATGAGCTCGGCTGACAATTATCAGATCCTTGCGTTTCTTTCCTTCTTGCCCATTGGATATGAGTGTGTGAAGCTCGCGTACAGAAGACGCCATGAGCTGTCCATGTACAAGTTGGTTCTCGCAATTTTCCCAATGAAATCTGCAAGGTACCGCACATTACAGCGAGAGGAGGTGTTTCCAGAGCCATTCTGGAGAGATGGGCCACATATCGGCTTAATTGCCGGCGTCAGTGGACTTTCCTGGGCAAGACCGACCGTTGGTCATCGAATTCCAATACCCAGTGTTGGACGGAGAGGCATTCTTCTGCATCCCATCCCACCTGCGCCGCAAAGGATTTTGGTCGAAGATATCGTGGGGGTCAAGAACGAGGACGAAGAATATACGGGGTCGGTAGAGATGAAGACTCTCCTTTTATCGCCGTCCTTTGTGCGTAAATACCTGATATTATCCCCACAAGGAGAAACTCAGCTGCTTTTCATTCAATAATAGGAATTTCCTTCGAGCTCTACTATGTACTTTGACGGCGAAATTTACGAGGAGCCAGATGGTCAAAGTTGGTTACAGGATGGGTTGGGGCCTGATAAAGTATGAATCCTCTTATCTCCAGCTACAAACTAGGAATACGTACGGTACCATTCATTGATCTTATCTAGTTGCATATTGTATTTGAAAATTAGCTCCCCTTAAAAACCAAAAAAACCTAAATCCGACTTTATGGATCATTGAAAGAACCGAAGGCGCAGCCTTTGGGTCTGCTGTCTCGTGGGAAGGAGCTGCCGCATGAACGCGACTCCCGTCAGTTTACTGAATCATAGGATTCTATTACCACTACCATTGCCAGCTCGCCTCGGGAGTCGCTCCTAGTCGCACTCGGCTTCCTATGTAAAATTTCTACCCGCGCACCCATCACCTTGTTAGGTATCCTAGGTGTTGCATAGAGAACACATTTATCTTATTTCCGTTTTCAATATAGTTGGCCTCAGCAGATTTATTATAGCTCATAATTCTGAGTCATCTGAGTTACAGAAAATGAGTTCACAATGAACTCTAGTAAAAATTTCAATTTTTATCCTTCCCTTTCATATTCTACTGAGAAAACCCAAGATGCTCGTCATATTTGGTATACTGTATCATTTCGATCAATTCGGCCAAAGGTTGAGATTTTTGATTTTTCGAGAAATCCCAGAAAATCAGAAAATATTTGAAACGTTCAAATCCGGTGTCAGAAAAAATCGGGTGGGACAGGGGACGGCCGAATTGAACGAAACGGTACAGTAATGCAGTGAGATTTGAACAAATAAATCGAGCCTCCAACCAACTTTGAAAGTTTTTAGATAACATTTCATCAATAACGACCTAAGGAGACAGCGGTAAAGTAGGGCCTTTGGGTCTGCCTCTCAATGGGGGTCATCCGCCGGTATCCCCATCGGCCCTACGCCCCGGAGAAGAGATGGCTTCCGAGTCATTGACTCTTCATGCCCCATCGACTACCGATGTCTCCTCTATCTACAGGAGGCACGACGCACGCGTCATAAGATTTGAGCTCACCGGGAGGAACAAAATTTTGGTTAGCATTTTTTCAGTCGAAGTTTAATAACCCTCTTTCGACTTCATTTTAGACCCTGATGATGGTTACAGACGTGGGAAGTATAAGAGAAGTA
>Ga0247741_1000809_pt1 | contig 17170 bp, 19 predicted proteins | sample UWRJL213509R2_FD_180945 | JGI IMG/M metagenome (GOLD analysis project Ga0247741, IMG submission 180945) | Plant litter microbial communities from Arlington Agricultural Research Station in Wisconsin, United States - UWRJ-L213-509R-2 | ecosystem: Environmental > Terrestrial > Plant litter >... | reverse complement strand
TGTCTTCGCCGTGATCTGCCATTGCTCGATCATCCCGCATGCGGGGCATGGCGCCGAGTCGCGGCGCGGCGTGCATGCTTCACTGGGGCATGCGCATCTCACCCATGGCCCTGGCGAGTCTGATCGGTTTCGGTCTGGCCCTCGCCGAATTGGTGACGACCCTCATCGCTCCGCTATCGGCGGTGCTGGGAGTGGCGGTCGCGGTGTGCGCGGCGCTCGGCATTCTGGGGAGCGGAGTCGTCATCCGGCCCGGTCTGGGCGTGCCGATTCTCGCCGGTCTGGCTGCCGCCGCGATTCGCGTGGTCTGGTTCATCGCCGGCGACGCCCCCGGGCCGTGGCTGCTTGCCGCTGCGCTGTTGTATCTGGCGGCGGCCACCCTGTACGGGTTCGCCGGGAGCAAGCAGGGGGTGACGGTCGGCGTGCGCACCGGTCTGCTGGTGCTGCTGCTGTTCGCCGTGATCCCGTGGCTGAACGTGGTGGCGCTGGCGGGCATCCTGTTGACGTCGTTCCGCCGGATCACGCGGTAGGCGATTGGGCGACGTGGTCCGCCTGCTGTGAACTCCGCGCCGTTGTGTTATCTCCGCGCCAGTTGTAACTCCCGCGCGGATAACGAAATCCCGCGGTGATGCGAGCCCGCGTCGGGCGGCCCCCTCAGCGCACCCGCACCGGCAGGGCCCCGGGACGAACCGAGATCGTCGCGGCGATGACGGCTCCCACGCCATCCCCGTCGAGCTCCAGCTGTTGCGGCTCCGCAAAACGCACCGCGAGCCGTCGAGACTGCGCGTACCGCAGGGCTCGGAAGGCGGGAGCCGCGCGCAACACCTTCCGGCCACCCGGCGACCGACTGAGCACTCCGCCGATGGCGAGCCGGGACGCGATCTGAGCCCAGCCGCCGGGGCCCTTGGGTCGCAGCACCACGACATCCAGAAAGCCATCGTCGGGAACCGCCTCGGGCAGCAGCACGATCCCCGCGGTGAGGGTGCCCGTATTCCCGACGATCACGGTGTGTGCGTCGATGCTGCGCCACGGTTCTCCGTCGAGCGACACGTTCAGCGCATGCTGGGTTCGGGTGAAGATCGACCGGACGATCGGATCGACATAGGCCAGCCAGCCGATGCGTCGTTTGAGTGCACTACTGGTGTTGATCGCCATGCTGGCGTCGATGCCGATACCCGCCATCACGACGAAGGTGTGCGTCGACGACGAACCGTCCGCCCGCTCCAGGTGCACGATCGCCACGTCGATGGCACGCGAGTGCCCGCCGAAGGCGACTCGCACCGCCGCCGTCGGGTCGCCGAGCGGCAGGTGCAGGTTGCGTGCGAGCAGATTGCCGGTACCGGAGGGAACGATGGCGAACGGGATGCCGCGGCCCTGCAGTACTTCCGCGACGGCCCGGACCGTGCCGTCCCCGCCCGCGACGACGACCAGGTCGGGGGAGGCCGCTGCCGCGTCCTCCGCGAGACGCTGGCCCGCGTCATCCGTCGTCGTGGCGAACCAGAGCGACGGCAGCCAGCCACGGCGCAGCTCCTCGTCTTCGACGACGTCACGCAGCTGCTGCAGCGACACCTTGATCGGGTTGTAGATGACCGCGGCACGCCGGGTGGATGCTGCGAGCTCGGGCATGTCGCAAGCGTAAGCGCATCCCGGCCCGGTTCCGGGTCAGTCGTCCTCGGCGGGCACCCGAGTGCGGATGCCGTCGACGTCGATCCAGGTATGGAAGGCCACCGCCTCGCCGAACGGATCGCCGTCGAGCTCGACCTCCTCCGGGCGACCGAGCCTCACCTTCAGATCTTTGCCCTTCACGTAACGGAGTGCCTTGACGTCAGGTCCGACGAGGCGCTTGCCCAGGGGCGTGCGGCGCAGCACGCCGTTCTCCCAGATCACCTTCCAGATGATCTCGACCCACCCGATGATGCCCTCCGGCCTGAAGAACACGATCTCGAAAAGACCGTCGTCGACCTTGGCCTCGGGCAGCAGCAGCACGTTGGCGCGCAGGGTGCCGACATTGCCCACGATCATCGTGTGGGCCTGCAGTGATCGCGTGCCGCTCCCGTCGAGCTGGTACCGCATCCGCAGATCGTTCTTGTCGAGCAGCGCGCGACCGAGCGCGCCCACATAGGCGAGCCAGCCGAGCCGCTTCTTGGTCTCCTCGTCGGTGCCCGAGAGCATCTTGGCGTCGAGGCCGAAACCCGCCATGACGAGGTACGCGTGCCGACTTCGGCTGCCGTCCGCGCGCTCGATCGTGGCCCAGGCGAGGTCGATGCGCTTGTCGACGCCGTAGAACGCGGTGTGCACGGCGCGGTCGAGATCGCCGAGCGTGAGATGCAGATTTCGCGCAAGGAGGTTGCCGGTGCCGGCCGGGAGCAGCGCCAGGCTCGCTCCGCTGCCGTGGACCTGCTGCGCGACATAGCGCACGGTGCCGTCACCACCCGCCGCGATCACCACGGTCGCGCCCTCCTCGAGCGCCTGCGCGGTCTGACCCGCTCCGGGGTCGTCGGCGGATGTCTCGAACCACAGTGTCGGCTCCCACCCGGCCGATTCCTCTTCGCGTGCCACGGCGGCACGAAGGGCGTCGATGTCGACCTTCGTCGGGTTGTAGACGACGGCGGCGCGCTGTTCGCTCATTCTGTTCCGTTCTCGGGGCTGGTGCGGGACTCGGGGCTGGTGCGAGAGGCTGGCTTACTTCGGGAGTCAGCGTGATCGTCCGAGCGGCCGACGGAAGGACCCTCGCGCTCCTCGCGGTCGTCGCCCGGGAGGCGCGGTTGCGGCGGGCCATCCCGCACCCCGGCCCCTCTCGCGGTCAGATACAGGCGATGGGCCGTGATCACCAGCGACAGCCAGGCCGCGCCGAGCACCCACGCACCCAGCACGTCCGTGAACCAGTGGTGACCGAGGAACACCCGGCTCAGCCCGATGGTGATGGCGAAGACCGCGGCGATGGTCACGGTGAGCACTCGGATCCGCAGCGACTTCTGCCGAAGGACGAGCAGATAGGCGACGATTCCGGCGATGACGAAGGCGTTGAGGGTGTGCCCGCTCGGAAAGGAGGGGGAGTGCTCGTAGGGCGGGACCGCGAACCGCAGCGGCGGGCGAGTGCGGGCGAACAACTGCTTTCCGACGACGGTCATCAGCAGCGAACCGCCCCCGGCCGCCACGATGAGGATTGCAGGCGTCCACGACCGACGGTGCACCGAGAGCACCAGAGCGATAGCCACGGCGATGATCGGCATGGCGTAGACCCCACCGATGTCGGTGTATCCGGTTATCGCCGTGTCGAGCAGGGGGGAGCGGTGGTCGACGGCCCAGTGCAACAGGGGCAGGTCCAGGCCAGCGACCCCGTCGTCATCCGTGATCGCGTCGTAGATCTGGGCGAACAGCAGGGTCAGCGCCACCGCCAGGCCGAGACCGATCACCAGACCGATGAGCAGCGCGGGCTGAGCTCCGATCACGTGGGCGAGACGTTGGGCGAGCCTGGCGAACCAGCGGCCGACGGGCGAATACCAGTGCGTGAGGTCCTGGGTTCCGAGGTAGCGGTCGTCGTGCTCCCGGTCTGGCATTGACACCCCCACTCGACTTGTTCAAAGGTCTGAGGCTATCCGCTCCCCGAATGGATGTCGCGGGGCTTGGTATTCGTCAAAAACTCCGGTATGTGGGAACGATTCGGGCTGCCGCGCTGTTGAATACGACATGACCCCCGCTCTTTCCATTCTTGATCTCGCTCCCATCGCACCCGGCGAGACGGCCGCCGACAGCTTTGCCGCCAGCGTCGCTCTCGCACAGACCGCCGAGAAGTCCGGCTACACCCGCGTCTGGTACGCCGAGCACCACAACATGCCGAGCATCGCGTCCTCCGCCACCAGCGTGCTGATCGGGCACGTCGCGGCGCAGACCAGCACCATCCGGCTCGGCGCCGGCGGCGTCATGCTCCCCAACCACTCGCCGCTCACCATCGCGGAGCAGTTCGGCACGCTCGCCACCCTCTACCCCGATCGCATCGACCTCGGACTCGGTCGCGCCCCCGGCAGCGATCAGAACACCGCGCGCGCCATGCGCCGCGACCCCCGTGCGTCCGACGAGTTCCCGCAGGATGTCGTCGAGCTGCAGGCCTTCCTCCGCGGCGAGTCCGTCGTGCCGGGTGTGCAGGCCGTGCCGGGTGGCGGAACGGATGTGCCGCTCTACATCCTCGGATCCTCCCTGTTCGGCGCCAAGCTCGCCGCGGCCCTCGGTCTGCCCTTCGCCTTCGCCTCGCACTTCGCCCCCGATGCCCTCCTCGACGCGATCGAGATCTACCGCCGCGAGTTCACTCCTTCCGCCCAGCTGGCCGCGCCCTACGTGATCGCCGGAGTGAATGTGGTCGCCGCCGACGATGAGGCGGACGCGCAGCGGATGTTCGACATCACCCGACGTTTCCGCGTGCGCAGCATGATCTCTCGCGGGCTGAACGCTCCGGAGTACACCGATGCGCAGATCGACGAGTTCCTCACCACACCACAGGGGCGCGAGATCTCGAACATGATGCGCTACTCCGCCGTCGGCACCCCGGCGCAGGTGCGCGAGTTCCTGGAGGACTTCGCCGCCCTGACCGGCGCCGATGAGCTCATCACGGCCCACGCCGTGCAGGAGACCGCCGCGCGGCTGCGCTCGGTGGTGCTCACCGCCGAGGCGATGGAACTCGCTCCTGTCAGCTGACGCGCTTTCCGCCCGCGCGGCGACAGCCGCTCGGGTAGCGTGACGGTATGACAGCGGATGCGGCATGACCCCGGACTCGCTGCGCGATCTCTGCCTCGGCCTCCCTCAGGCGACCGAGACCTTCCCGTTCGGGGAGGGCCTGTCGGTGTTCAAGACCAGCGGTAACGGCAAGATCTTCGCGTTGAGTTCGCTCGACGCGGTGCCGTTCAGCGTCTCGCTCAAGTGCGACCCGGAGGAAAGTGTGGCCCTGCGTCAGCAGTACCCGGCGATCACCCCCGGCTATCACCTGAACAAGAAGCACTGGATCTCGATCGCTCTGGGCGAGACGGTCGGTCCGAGCGTGCCCGATGACCTCGTGGAGCAACTGGTTCGCGAGAGTCACGCTCTCGTGCGCCCGAAGGTGCCGCGGGCTCGTGGCTGATCCGCTGGTGCCCGAGGGGGCCGAGTCCGCGAGCGCCTTCACCGAGGAACGTCACCTGGCGATCCTGTCCACGCCCGGCTTACGAGGCGGCATCCATTCGGTCGCCGTGGGCTTCACCCTCGCCGACGGCGTGGTGCGGATCATCACCACCGACGGAACCCAGAAGGTGCGCAACGTCGAGCGCGCCGGTACCGCGACTGTCGCACAGGTAGATGGACGTCGCTGGCTGAGTCTGAGCGGGAGTGCGCGCATTCGGCGCGAACCAGACGAGATCGCACAGGCCGTCGCACTGTACGCGACGCGCTACCGTCAGCCCAGCGAGAACCCGCGTCGAGTGGTGATCGAGATTGTCGTCGACGGCGTGCTCGGATCGCCGGGGATGAAGGCCTAGCGCAGAGGCTTGACAGGCCGCCGCGGAAGGCGTCCTGTGGTTTCCACCGAGAGAGAGAGCCATGCAGGAACTCGCATTCGTCACGACCGTCTCAGCCCTGGAGTCCGACGAGAGACTCGACCCGCTCGTCGCAGAGGCGAACACCGTGTTCTCGCGGGTGTTCGCATCCCAGACCGCACGGGATCTGCTGCACGGTGTGCCTATCGGTCACGCCCTCCACCCGCTGGCCGTGCAATTACCTCTGGGGTCGTTCGCCTCCTCGGCCCTCCTCGATCTCCTGCCGAAGACGGCCCGCGCGTCGAAGTTCCTCGTCGGTGTAGGCATCGTCACCGCGATACCGGCGATAGCGGCTGGCTGGGTCGACTGGCTCGCCCTGCACAAGCAGCAGCAACGCGTGGGGGTCGTTCATGCGGTCTCCAATGCCGCCGCGGTCGGACTGTATACGCTCTCCTTCGTTCAGCGAGGCCGTGGACGTCAGGCGAGCGGACGCCTACTCGGTCTGGCAGGCCTCGCCGTGATCTCCGTTGGCGGCTATCTCGGCGGCCACCTCGCCTATCGACAAGCGTCGAGTGCCAATCACGCGGAGGACGTCCCGCATCTGTTCCCCGCCGGCTGGCAGACCCTGGGCGTTCTGGACAAACTGCCAGAGGGCGAGCCCACGAGGATCAGCGTGGCCGGTCAGCCTCTCCTGGTGGTCCGTCGCGGTCAGAAGGCCGACGTGCTGTCGAACACCTGCAGTCATCTGTCCGCTCCGCTGGACGAAGGGTCGATCTCCCGTGATGCTTCGGGAGTGACCTGCGTGACCTGCCCGTGGCACGGCAGCGTCTTCGATCTGGAGACCGGCGACGTCATCCATGGTCCGGCGACATCGCCGCAACCCCGCTTCGAGACGCGACTCGTCGACGGGGTGGTCCAGGTGAGGCTCCCCGGCGCGGACGGTTGACCTCTCTCTGCACGACGTCGGCTGGGAAGATGGGCGAAGATCGAAGTGCACGCGAAGGCGGTCGTGCCTGGCCGCTGACCTGGCAGGCCCGCGAACTACGAATAGGAGAAACGACATGGCAGACGGTGACGTCGAGACGATCGACAAGAACGGCCAGTGGGTCAACCGGGTGATCGGCGCTCCTGAGCTCAGCGAGAGCTTCTCGAGCAAGATTGAGGCCATCGACGCGGGCCGCTCGCTCGCGGAGGAACTCGGCAGCACCCACACCGTGCGCGAGTCGGAGCCGACCGGCGTCATCACCGATCCCGGAGACTGAGCGCGCCCCCGTCACCCGCGTAACTGGGGCTGGCACCGTTGAGCATCAGTCGCATATCGTGGGGGCACTACGGGGAGAGTAATGACGATTGTGCGCGCGCGGTTTGCCGGACAGGCCGTCATCGAGCGTCTCCTCGTCGAGCAGGAGAGCGTCTCCGATCGCTCACGACTCGCGCGCCTGTTCGGAGTCTCTCCGCTGGGGGCGAGCAGCACCGGCTGGTATGCCGGCGCGCTGGGTGAGATCGAGGTGGGGGAGCGGCTGAGTCTGCTTCCTGGCGAATGGACCGTGCTGCACGCCCTCCCGGTCAACGCCAAGGGCACCGACATCGATCATCTCGCGATCGGCCCGGGAGGCGTCTTCACCATCAACACGAAACACCATCGGCATAAGAAGGTCTGGGCCGCGGGCCAGACCTTTCTCGTCGACGGTCACAAGCAGCCCCACATCCGGCACTCACTGAGCGAGGGTGCTCGCATCGAACGGCTCATACCCGGGGTACCGGTGCTCCCGGTGATCGCTCTCGTCGATCCCGATCGCATCACCATCGGAGCGGAGCCGCCCGCCGTGACCGTCGTCGACGCCCGCAAGATCGCGCGGTGGCTCACGTCGCAGCCTGCGATTCTCGACCGCGCCGAGATCTCCGAGATCGTGGCGACACTGGAGCGCCCGGAGGTCTGGCACGATCCGACGGCTCCCGACCACAGCATCCGTCAGCGCTTCTCGACCCTGGATCGCTCGATCAGGATCGCGGCCTCCCGGCGGGCGATCTGGTGCATCGCCGCCGCCGGGGTGGCAGCGGCGATGATGTTCGAGACGGTCACTCGCGTGGTGTGACCGCGTCACGTCGGTGGCAGGGCTTAACCTGACCCCGATGAAGATCCTGCACAGCTCCGACTGGCATATCGGGCGCACATTCCATGGCAACCCGACCCTCGGGCATCTCACCGAGGTGCTCTGCGCCCTGGTACAGGTGGTGCGCGATGAGCAGGTCGACGTTGTCGTCGTCGCGGGCGACATCTTCGACAGTGCCACCCCGGCAGCCGATAGCTACGACGTGCTGACGGCGGCGCTGCGGGGCATCCGCGAGGCAGGCGCGCAGATCGTGCTCACGAGCGGCAATCACGACTCCGCCACCCGGCTCGGGTTCAACTCCGGCTTCACGGGTCTCGCCGGGGTTCACATCCTCACCCGTCACGACGAGCTCGACCGTCCGATCACCATCGACGACGAGTTCGGCCCCGTGCACTTCTACGGCATCCCTTACCTCGAGCCCTCTATCGTGCGCAGTGCCTATCCCGAAGTGGAGCTGCGTAGTCATGAGCAGACGCTCGGCTTCGCGATGGCGCGCATCCGTGATGACCTCGCGCGGCGAGGCGGGCGTTCGGTGGTGCTCTCTCATGCCTTCATCGCCGACGTGCCCGCGAGCGACGGTCTCGAACGGGACATCACCGCGGGTGGGCTGGATGTCGTGCCGCTGTCGATCTTCGACGGCCCGGATTACGTCGCCCTCGGTCACATCCACGGTCGTGCCGAGCTCAGCACGCGAGCCCGATACTCCGGGGCGCCATTGCATTACTCGTTCAGCGAGGCGTCGAAGCCGCGGGGCGCCTGGCTGGTGCGGCTGGATGCCGACGGCCTCGAGCAGGTCGACTGGGTCGAGTTGCCCGTGCCGCGCCGGCTCGTCGTGCTCACGGGCGAGCTCGAGCACCTGCTCTCCGATCCTTGTTATCTCGCGCACGAGCGCGAATGGGTGAGCGCGGTGATCACGGACACCGTGCGGCCGATGGATGCCATGCGCCGTCTGCAGCAGCGCTTCCCATACGCCGCACATCTCGAGTACCGCCCGGATGTGCTGGCCGAGATCAGCACCGCGAGTTATGGCGAGCGGATCGCCACGAAGAGCGACCACGAGATCGTCGACGACTTCCTCGGGCTGGTGCGTAACGGCGTCGGCGCCAGTGCTGCCGAGCGCCGACTCATCGACGACGCGATCATCGCGGGTCGGATCGACTCCGCCACGCCCGTCGCGGATGGCTCACATGACCCGAACGCCCGGATCTCGGGAGGCACAGCATGAAGATCCTCCGCCTACGCGTCGCCGGGTTCGGACCGTACAAGAGCGAGCAGTTCGTCGACTTCGAAGCCTTCGACGACGACGGGATCTTCCTGATCACGGGCAAGACCGGTGCGGGCAAGTCCAGCATTCTCGACGCCATCTGTTACGCGCTCTACGGCAGCGTGCCCCGGTACAAGGATTCGAAGCCGCGGCTTCGCAGCGACCATGCCGAGACCGAGGATCCGAGTTTCGTCGAGGTCGGCTTCCGGATCGGCGTCACCGATTATCGGGTGCGCCGCAGCCCGGACTTCGAGCGGCCGCGACTGCGGGGCGGGGGGACGACCATGTCGAAGAGCACGGCCGAACTCGCCGTGCTGGTCGGTGCGGACTGGCAACGGGAGGAGGACTGGAACGTCGTCGCCGCCCGTCCCGTAGACGTGGGTAACGAGCTCTCCGACCTGATCGGGCTCACCAAAGACCAGTTCCTGCAGGTCATCCTTCTCGCCCAGAATCGTTTTCAGGAGTTCCTCGCCGCGAGCAATGACGATCGGCAGTCGGTGCTGCGTACGCTCTTCGGCACGGATCGTTTTCTCGCCTACGAGACCTACCTGGTCGACCGCCGCCGCGCACTCGAGGCCGAGCTGGCTGGCGTGACCGGTGCGGTGGCACAGCAGGCCGCGCAGTTCGCAGCGATGCTCGGACTGCAGGCGGAGCAGATCCCCGAGCATCCGTCGCCCGCCTGGTTCACTGACGGGTTGATCGGTCTCCACGCCGCACGCGACGAGGCCGTGGCGACCTCGACGGCTGCGGACGACGCCGCCACGCTCGCCGACTCTGTGCTGCGTGAGGCTGAGCTGACCCAGGCACGCCAGCACCGACGAGATGCCGCAGAAGCAAGCCTCGAACGCCACCTGGCCGAGTCCATCGACGCTCCGCGCGAGGCCGTACGAGCCGCGGCACGGGCCGCTGTCGCCTGGTCGTCGATCGCCGCTCGCCGCACCGCCGAGAACGAGCTTCTCGCAGCGCGTGCCCTGGAGCTCGATGCTCGGGCCGCCTATGCCGGCTTCGCCGACGCCCGCCCGGAGCCAGGGGCCCCTGACGAGGCCGGTGCGGCAGCGGTCACGGTGGCTGCCGTGGATGAGGTGATCGACGCTCTCACTCGCCAGCTGGGATCGCTCGACTCGGTGCAGACGGAGGAGTTGCGACTACCCGCGCTGGGTGCCGCCGTCGAGGCCGCCCACTCGGCCATACGCGTCCTGGAGGAGAGTGCGACCGAAGCGACGAGCCTGTCGGAGTCGGTGCCTCCTCTGATCGTGTCGGCGCACGCCAGGCTCGCCGGCGCCCGCGTGGCCGCCGCAGCGGTGCCCTCCGCTCTCGACGCGACGGCCCGCGCCGAGCGAGCGGTCGCCGCGGCGCGCGAGGTGGCGCGCCTGCGCGAGGAGGTCTCCTCGGCCCATGGTGTCGAGGCCGCGGCGTCGCGGACGCTGACGGCAGCCACCGTCGCCCACCAGGACCTCATGGATCGGCGATTCGCCGAGCACGCGGCGGAGCTCGCCAGCGCTCTCGTCGACGGCGAGGCGTGTGCGGTGTGCGGATCGACCACCCATCCCGCTCCGGCATCGACGGATGCGGTGCCGGTGACGCCCGCGGACATCGAGACAGCACGAGCCGAACTCGACCACGCCCGCTCCGAGCTCGACGGCGCGAGCCGTGCCGGTCGAGGTGTGGAGGCCGCTCTGGCCGAGGCGGAGGCCCGCAGCGGCGGTCAGTCCGTCGACACCCTCCTGGAGCAGCTCGCAATCACTCGAGTCGCATTCGACGACGCCCACCAGGCGGAACAGCAGGTGCCGCTACTCGAATCGGAGATCGAGCAGCTGCAGGCACGGCTTCTTCAGGCGGAACGAGAACTGGCCGATCTGCAGGAGCATCGGGATGCGGCGCGCGACGTGGTCGCGCAGTCCGAGCGGGCCCTCGCTTCGGCTACCGAGAGTGTTGCGCGCCACCGCGCGGGTTTCGACACCGTCGCCGCTCGTATCGCCCACCTGCAGCTGCACCTCAGCGCAGCCAAGACGGTGGAGCGCGCCATCGGTACGGTGACGGAGCGCGAGCGGGTGTTGCACGACGCGGTGGAAGCGCTCACCACAGCTCTGGCCGAGCAGGCCTTCGACACCGAGCACGACGCGGAGGCCGCGCGACTCGATCGCGCAGAGGTGCGCCGACTCGAGCAGGTCGTGAAAGACAACGAGCAGGCGGTCGCCACCGCTCGGGCGACTCTGGCCGAGCCGGAGCTGGCGGACCTGCCCAGAGAACCCATCGTGCTCGACGAGGAGCGGGCAGCGGCGTCGGAGGCCCGCGCGGTGCGGGATGCTGCGATGTCCGCCAGCGGGGTGTTGCGCGAGCGCGTGCGCGGAGCGGAGCAGCTCGTCGCAGAGGCGGAGCGGCGGCTCGCAGCATCCGTCGACCTCCGCGCGGAATTCGACGAGGTTCGTGAGCTGGCGGCGGCGGTGCAGGGCAGAGAGCCGAACACGCGTCGCATGCGGCTGGAGACCTATGTGCTGGCCGCACAACTGGAGCAGATCGTGGCCGCCGCCAACGTGCGAGTTCGGGCGATGACCAGTGGCCGATTCACCCTGCAACACGACGACTCGGTGCAGTATCGAAACACTCAATCCGGGCTAGGTTTCGCCATTCTCGATGAGCACACCGGGCGATCGCGATCTACCAGTTCGCTCTCTGGGGGAGAGACATTCCAGGTGTCGTTGGCCTTAGCCCTCGGGCTTGCCGAGGTGGTCTCGAATCAGGCCGGCGGCATCCGACTCGACACCCTGTTCATCGACGAGGGGTTCGGTGCTCTCGACCCGGAAACCCTCGAGATCGCGATGACGACCCTCGACGGCCTCCGCGCGGGCGGCCGCACGATCGGGCTGATCAGTCACGTCGACTCCATGAAGGAACAGATCCCGGCGAAGCTCGCGGTCACGGTGACACCCCGCGGCGACAGCGTGATCGCCATGCCCGAGGTCGCGGCAGCTCCGCCGCTCGACCAGGCGGCGCTGGTCTGAGCGTGCAGATCCGTCGTCGCACCCGCCGCCCGCTGGGCTGGGCCCTCCTGATCGCGGGGGCCATGCTGCTGCTCGCGCTCGCGCTGTTCTACGCCGCCCGGCTTCTGCCGGCGGTCGTCGCCGTGCCGAACACCTGGTTCTACGCGCTGTCGGAGATCGCTTTGGTGGTCGCGTTCATCTCCTTCGGCACGTCGGGGACAGTCGGAGGCCTTGGGCGGTTGGCGTTCGCCGCCGGTGCAACGGGATGGCTGATCATCGCCGCTACCCGTCTGATCTCCGGCGCGCCCGGCGTGTTCGGTACCGTCGGGCTCACCCTCGCGCTGCTGGGCACCCTCATCGGAGGCGTGGTCGTCGTCGCCCTGCACGCGCTGCGCCGACCCGCCCGCATCGCCGTCCTGCTGACCTTCCTGGTCGGCGCGCTCTACGTCCTGAACACCGAGGTGAGTATCGTGCCCGGCGCGCTCAGCGGTGCTGTCGCTGCGCTGTTCGCGCTCGGGTTGCTCGTCTCGGGCACCCTGGTCGTGCGCGGGCGCTGAGGCGCGCTAACGAGGGTCGACGAACCCGCCGAAGTCACCCGACTCGAGGTCGGGTTCTTCGCTCGGGTCGGAGTGATCGAACTCGGAATCGCCGGTGTGCGTCGCGCCCTCGTCCGTCAGTGCGTCGTCGTCGGTGAGCGGCTCATCGTCCGGCGGAGCCGGAAGTCGAGAATCTCCGCGACTCTCCAGGTCGGCCTCGTCGGCGAGGATATCCTCCGACGGGGGCTGCTGGCTGGGCTGCACGCGTCCGGCCGGGTCGATGTCACTCATGTCGCTCACGTCTCTCGTCGTTGGGTGGGGATGGGTCGCCGACGGTCTGGTTACTCGTCGCGGGTCCGGAAAGGGACCGAGGGCTAGAGCAACGGTCCTTCGTTGTCGCTCATCACGTCGGGAACGTTCGGGTCGATCACGCTGGAGTCCGGCTGGTTCACGGCATCGATGCTGTCGACCTCGTCGGTGAGCAGCGCCGGCTCGTCGTCGCTCGGCTCACCCTCCAGGTCGAGTTCTTGACCCTCGAGGTCGTGCTCGCCCGAGTAGGGGCTTCCCTCGACGGGCGATCCACCCGTGGGACCATCGTTGCCGTCGCCCACACCGAAGGTCACGGTCTCGCCGCCGACCGCGTCATTGGTGACGAGGTCGTTGTCGGCCAGGTACTCGGCCTCGCGATCGAAGAAGGGGGTCGCGCCCCCGTCGTCGTTCGCCGTGCTGTCGGTCGCGCTGCTGTCGCTCATGATGGGTCTCGCTTCTTTCTCGTTGGTTTCCACTCAAGACCAGCGGTCGGAGTGGTGCAAGGGTCAAATGACGGATGCCTGCGGTGCCTTCGCCCCGCGGATCACACCGCTTCGCCGGTGGGGTCCAGCGCCGTCGGGTCGTCGAGTTCGGCGCCGCCGATGGGTTCACCGGCCCAGTACGTGGTCACCCAGCCGTCTTCGGGGGAGCCCTCGACCACGACGACCGCCGTGTTGTCGAGCTCGTGCACCCGGCTGAAATCGGCATCCAGGTTGCGGGACGTCCACGACGCCCAGGTGCGGATGGCCGCGCCGTGGCTGAAGATCGCCACCGTGCCGCCGTGGCTCACTGCGATCCGTCCGATCGCGCCCGTGAATCGGTCGTAGAACTCGTTGCCGTCTTCTCCGCCGGGGATGCGCGCGTCGAAGTCCTGCCACCACGAGAAGATGGTGCCCATATAGAGACGCACGGCGTCCATGTCGTTGCGACCCTCGACATCCCCGGCGCCGATCTCCTCGATACCGTCGATCTCTTGGATCTCGAGCCCTCGGGAATGGGCGAGCGGCTCTGCGGTACGACGCGTGCGCAGCAGGTGTGAGACGTAGATCGCTTCGATGGGCTCGGACTGCAGAGCCTGCGGAATCGCCGCGGCTTGCCGCGTGCCTAGCTCGGTGAGCCCGGGTCCGGGCGCGGCTGTGCCCAGAGCGCCGTTCACGTTATCGATCGTCTGGCCGTGGCGTATCAGGAGGAGTCGCATCGCATCCAGCTTATTGCGGGAGCACGGTTCCGAAACGGATTACCACTGCGCGTCAGCAGCTAGCGTCAGGCAACAGGGGGCAGTGCTTTTTCGATGACGTCGATGATCGCGGGGTCGTCGGGCTCCGTGGTCGGGCGGAATCGATGCACCTGACCGTCGGGCGTGATGACGAACTTCTCAAAGTTCCACTTCACGCGACCGGCCTTGCCGTGGGCATCCGGCGTCTTCTTGAGCTCGGAGTACAGCGGATGGGCATCCCGCCCGTTGACCTTGATCTTCTCGAACATCGGGAAGCTGATGCCCCAGGTGGTCGAGCAGTATTCGGCGATCGCCTCTTCGGAGCCGAGTTCCTGCAGAAACTGGTTACTCGGGAAGCCCAGCACGGTGAAACCGCGATCGGCGTAGAGCTTCTGCATCGCCTCCAATTTCTCGTACTGCGGGGCGAGCCCGCAGCGTGAGGCGACGTTGACGATCAGCTTCACCTGACCGTCGAAAGCGGCGAGCGAGGTCGCCGTTCCGTCGATTGTCGTGAGGGGGATCTCGTTGAGCGTGGCATTGGAGACTGAAGCGCCGTCGGTAGTCATACACTCGCGAACCCCACGCCGTCGGGGGCTATTCCCGTCGAGGCCAATCCCGCTGCGGTTATTCCTGTCGTGCGGGCCCTGGCCGAGGTCCCAGGGTTGTTTCGGTATGGTCGGAGGCTGGAGCCCGCCGCTCCACGACTTCCCGTCCCCGCCCGTCGAAAGCGACCATGCCCGACAGCCCGATCTCGGCCACGCCCTATGAGGTGTTGCGCGTCCCGTCGACGGCGACGATGGACGAACTCAAGGTCGCCTACCGTCGCCGGCTTCGGGAGACCCACCCCGACACCGGGGGCGATGCCGTGAGCTTCAGCGCTGTGCAGGAGGCCTGGGAACGCATCGGAACCCCGGATGTCCGGGCCGCCTACGACCGCGGTGCCGGATCGCGTCCTTCCGCGGCCCCGTCCGGCGGATTCCGCCAGGGCGCGCCCTTCGAGCAGCCCTGGGCGCCGAGATCGCGGCAGCAGCAGTCCGACACCCGGCCGCGCGCCCGCTCCTACGGGCATCCCGGCGGCTGGCGTCGCGAGAGGTACCTGACCCTGGTGCGCGAATGGGTCGGTCGGGGCGAGTCGGTCGGTGATCCATACGATCCCGCCCTGGTGCGGTCGGCGCCCCGCGACCTCCGCCATCTGCTGGCGGACGCACTCGCAGAGGAGGCCACCGCTCGCACTCTGGCAGATCTCGGTATCGGCTTCACCGTGTGGCACGACGTCGACACCGGCGCCCCGGAGCAGAAGCTCGACCACATCGTGCTCGGCCCGACAGGGCTCTATGCGATCCTGTCGGAGAACTACGGCGAGGCTGTCCGGGTGCGCAAGGGAGAGCTGATCGTTCCCCGTGGCCTCGGGGATCGACCGATGCACGAGCTCGGAGTGCGGGCGAAGGTGGTCGCGCGCGCGGCTCGGGTGAAGTTCGGTGCCCTCCTGATCGTGGTGCCCGACGACGAGCTCGAAGAATCCCAGCTCGTGTTGGGGAGCATCCGCGGTGCGACCACGGCCGTCGTCAGCGAATCGCGTCTGGGCGGATTGCTCCGCGAGGGACTGCCGGGCGCACGCACCATCGGAGGCACCGAGCTGTTCGACGTGCGCACGCGCCTGCAGTCAGCGGTCCGCTTCGTCGGGGTCGGCGGAAGCTGACGCGAGGGGTCGGCGGGAACGGGCGCGGTCAGCTGCCGAGGATCGCCGACCAGACCTGCGGGAAAGCGACGATGAGCGTAACGACGACCGCTACCTGAAGCACCACCCAGACCAGCAGTGGGGCCAGGGCCGCGACGCCCATCCGAACCACGCGCACCGCGAGGTATACCGGGGGCACGATCGCAAAGGCCACCGGAGGGACATCGAGCTGGCCGGCGCGCAGGAGGATAGCTCGGTCGAGTGCGGCGAGCACGAGGTACACGACGATCGGACCGATCAGTACCACCCAGCGAAGACCACCGGGAGCACTCGGTTGCAGCACATCCAGCACGAGCCAGGCCAGTGCGAGGTGCAGCAGGGGGATCGCGGCAAAGAGCCAGATCGGCCAGGTCGAGAAGCCGACGGCGGATCTTCCGACGGCAGTCACCGCCGGTGCACGCCGATCGCCTGACCCCGACGTGCTCGTCGGCGTCCCGGTCGCTCGGTCGTTCAACGCGAGGGGAAATCCGTCACCCTGCGAGCCGGGAGCCTCCCAGCCCGGTGCGGGCGCGGTCGGCACCGCTCCGGTGGGCGTGATTCCGGCGAAATCGAAGAGTCTGTCTTCGGAGGGTTGCGGAGCCGGAACGGATGACTGCGGCCGCGAGCCCTGCTGTGCGATGCCCTGCTGTGCGATGCCCTGTTTCGCGATGCCCTGGTCGGCGATGCCCTGCTCCGGGATATCTGGTGCCCCGACCTGTTGCGCGGGGGAGTCATCCTTCTCGGGCAGAGGCGATTGCCCGGTCGCGAGCCAGTCCGGCGTCGGGATTCCGATCGTCCCGACGGTACCGACCGCGGAGGAATCGTCGGTGACTGCCTCCTCGGGGGCCGCAACCGCATCCGGCTCGGAGACCTCGCCGAGTGAGTCGACGGATCGGGCGGCCGAGACAGGCTGCGCGAGCAGCGCATCGATGTCTGCCTTCGTCGGCTGCTGTGGTTCGACCAGGGGGATCGCCTCGGCCTTCGCCTGGGCTTCCTCCTCCGCACGACGTTCGCGTGCTCGCGCCTCACGACGCGTCAGCGGCGGCGGCTCGGTCGCTTCGGTCGTGGCAGCGGTGACCGCGACCGGAGTCGCCGGCGGAGCGACGCTTGCGGCGGCCGCGGGGAGTGCGGCCTCTGTCTCTGTCGTGGGGGACTCGGAGTCGTCGACCACGGACTCGTCGACCACGGACTCGTCGACCACGGAGTCGTCGACCACAGAGTCGTCACCCACAGACGCCGCAGCAGCAGAATCCTCAGAGACGGAACCCATCGCGATGGCTCCCCGGGGCGGTGTGGCCGGCGCCAATTCCGCGGGCGGCGCACCGGTACGCGCATCGATGAAGTTGTCGGTCCACCCGGAGCCATCCCACCAGCGCAGGTACGGACTCCCGGCCGGATCCGCGAACCACCCTGCGGGCGGCGGTGCCGGAGGCCTGTCGCTGTTGCCTGCCACGAATGCGTCCTCACATCATTCCGGGCCGCTCGGGCCTTCGCTCGGGTGACCGCCGACGAAGCACGGCGATAGCCCGACCCTA
>Ga0247741_1000808_pt1 | contig 17179 bp, 15 predicted proteins | sample UWRJL213509R2_FD_180945 | JGI IMG/M metagenome (GOLD analysis project Ga0247741, IMG submission 180945) | Plant litter microbial communities from Arlington Agricultural Research Station in Wisconsin, United States - UWRJ-L213-509R-2 | ecosystem: Environmental > Terrestrial > Plant litter >... | reverse complement strand
GCTCTTCAAAGGAAAGAAGATGGATAAATGCATGTCAATGAGGCCACACTACTTACTGTAATTTATCCATACTCATTCTATGCTAATTACTGTACTTTGATCCATCAAAACGACAGTATGGCCTGTGCTGGCAATATGGGTTTAATTTTTATCTTTCCTAGAGAATTGTTCGAAGATGGTTCAATATGACAAGGCCCCCTACGACGGAGGTGTCGGTTAGACTGTAATGCACACTATATATGCCGGATCCGGATGAATTACAAGGTTTACCTAGAATTACGACCTTACCTATATTCTGCAATGTGGAACCTCCTCGGAGTCCTGCGTGGACTTGTCCAACAGCTATCGAATAGGAGGCATAGGACTTCAGAACTTCAGTTGATTGGCGCAATTATGAGATCAGCGACCGCTTGATCTGTCCGTACCCGATTTTTAAAACAAGCAACGTTGATGTGCCATGCTGGATTCTGTGGTTTCCATGAGGATGAATACTCTCAAGTAACACGTGTTCTTGAGCATTCTAACACGCTTAACTTGAAATTTTACACATGTCGCGAACATACACACACCAGCTCTCAGTCAATGCTTCGGTGATCTGAAAGTTCTCTTTAAATCGCAATTGTCTTGTATTCAAGGTAGTTATGCTCTCCTAACTTCCAGTGAACCGATGCTGACGTTTGAGGGAAGCATCTGCATCAGAGCCTGTCGATCACCATATAACGTTCAAATGCCGGGTCAGGATCTGGAACTGCCAGTGGAGCTTCTTGTGGAAGAGGTTATATCTCACTTGGATACATGGCAAGACAGAAATACTCTGAAAGCTCTCGCACAAACCTGCCGTGCATTCGTTGTACCATCCCAACACATTCTATTTGAGGAGCTCTCATGCGGAGAAGGGACTTACTATCGCAGTCACTGGAGCGAGGCATACAGCATCAATGAACTCATAGATTTTTCTTGTCATTTCGCCGATTATTTCCGCCATGTGATATTATCCCTCTCTGACCTACCGTCGGCTGAAGACCCCAGAGCTGAGGTCCACTACCTATTGGGGCGACTCCGACATGTCGAAACTTTGGAGCTATCATCATCTTTACTACCAGAGTTGATCGACGAGTCAAGCCTCGATTACTACAATTACAGGGGGTCGCTTGGGGCGATTAAAGATGCAATCTTTTATCTTCTTCAAGATAGCGAACACATTACGTTGACAAATGTCAACTTACACTTGTCCAATCAGGCTCTGTCCTCGGTCCGAGTTCTTCGACTACGAAACGGCCATATCATACCGAATAAGGACAGTGGTTCAACCGAATTAGCACACCTCAAAAAGATCGAGATGTCGTGGTCCGGCGATTTAGCAACAAGGTCACTTGAAACTGTATTACGGGTTGCGAAAAACCTGTGTTCTTGTTACATCACTATCTCTGGTAAGTGGTTTCTGTTCAGTGTTCTAGTTGACCAAGGAACCGGCTACTTTCGTCATACATAGCTACGGAGCCAGATTTCGAGACTTTTATTAGTTTCACGAATACTGTCGCTGCGAATCCCTCTACTTTCCGGCACCTCGCCGTCCTGGAAGTCAGGTTCCGTATTCATGAAAACAGTCTTAATACCTCCGATTCACTCCTCGCACTCGCCTTGGAGCTCAAGCGCTGTTTCGCCCATGTCACCGCTCTCACCATGCTTATCCTACACCTTCAGGGAGACGCATCCTTTGACAATGTAATGGAGACCGCATTCCATCAACTCGACACCACGCTCGCTCAACAAATGCATCCTACTGTCAAAAAATTTCGGGAGTACTCGGGGCTCTCGTTGTCCAGCGTTTCACCCGAATTAGGTGCGCTTGAAGAGGCAAGGCTGAAACGGAACGTCGTCGCATGTTTTCCAACATTGTGCAAGCAAGATGGGTTCGAGTTTTATCTAGCTCTGACAATTGTTCGAAGGGAGTTCGATACGTCCAGGGGCCCTACGACGGAGGTGATGGTTAGGCCGATGCGTACTCATTATTTGTAAACAAAGTTGATGAATTACAAGATCTTCCTAGAAATGCAACCCCCGGCCCCCAGTTAAATCATGCAGTGAGAGAGAAGTCTGAGAGAGTGCAGTATACGTCTTGCGTGGCTATTTACACTCCTGAAAACCCCGCATTTTTAGTCTCAGAAAAGATCGAGCTCTATTAGATGTACTTCTCTACATTTAGATACGGCCCTCCTGTTTAAATAGCATCTCAAAAGTGAGATGGCACTTAACCTACGACGGTGTCGAGTGACAATATGTTGCATGCACCAGATCTTGGCTAAAGTATTATTAACCGATAAAATGCTGTTCCGCGTCAACGTCAAGTTGAGCTGTTAGGCAGCGCCTCTCGGTTCTTGCTTGGATGGCAGTATTATCGACACGAATGGACATCGAGCAATCAGGGTAAGAATAAAGATCGTGCGGCAGATTCCTCGCCTTGAACGATGTTACAGCCCTCACAGGAAGTACACTGGATAATAGTTCACTGTAAGTTTTATCGTTATTTCCATTGCAAGAGTTGCTCACCGTCACCTTAGGCAGAAATATCTTTAAGAGTCTAACGGAGATTCTCTTCTCAAATGGTTTGATTCAGGACTTCAAAACCCTCATTCGCTTACAACAACCTCCAACGGACTTTTCTGACACGCTGAAAGCCGCTTTCCTTGAACTCGATACCATGTTGACCAAAAGAATCCCTTCTAGCATAGTCAAGACACTTCGCATGGAATACATTAAGCCTTATACAGAAGGTGTAGCGGGGATAACCGCTGAAGAGGACGGAAGGCTGAAAGATAATCTTCTAACCTCCTTCCCGAAGTTGTGTGGGCAAAAAGGTTTCGAATTCCATATGGATATAACTACTCGAGTAGGTATGATTGGTGGCATGGCGGACATCTAACTGTCAAGTCGGCATACCAGCCGACCTGTCAAGTCATGCAGATGTTACCGGCAAGTTAGGTGTCAAGTATGTGCCGGTCACAATTCACCCTGTCACCTACCTTCCTTTCAACCAGAAGGTTGGGTCCACTAGGTCACAGGTGCATTTGGACCTTGGACCATAGACTTTGGACCGATGTACCAGCTTGGACCGAATGCTTTGACACCTTAGCCCAACACCAGACCAAGTTTTTGGCTGCTTTGGCCTGACTGTGGCCCAGCAATAGACAGAGAATTGGAGTGGCGTGACGAAGCTGCTTGGACCACACTCGGACATTTAATGTACAAGGGCGCCGCAGTTGGACTACTGATGGACTTGGGTTGGACTTGCGGGCTGGGGAGGCTTAATCACGGCGCTTAATCAGGCGCCTATGCCGCAAAGCGCAAATTTCCTTTATCAGTCAATACAATAAATTAAATTCAATAGGGTTTCCCCTGTATTCAGTAGAGATAAAGTAATTGTGCGGTGGACCCAAAAACAGAGCGGAGTGAGAAGGGATCCATGAGCGAGAGAAAAGGCAGAAGCCAATATTGCAATGCACGAGAATGCGGCAGATGTTATTGGGAAGTAGTGCGGGAAGTGGTGAGCACATAACACTGGTAGTGATGATGGTGGCAGCAATGGTGGCACACGTTCATTGGTGTTGACAATGGACAACGACGGTGCAGAGGTAACCCACCATAACCGCCGCGTTGGACCCAGGTTAGACTTACTGCGTGAGAAAGGTAGAGCTCACGTGGAGGTACAAAGTCCAGTCCAGGTCCAGACCATGGACCTCACTCCCAGTCGATCCAACGCTCTCGAGTTCTCTGGCGTTCGTACAACAGTGCAGTTCATGTAGTCTGGTATGGTCCAATTTAAACAAGTCGTGATAAATAGCTTGAGAGCCAGTGAGCAAAGTTAAAATACCGACCAAAATTTCGAATCCAGCTACTTATGCATGCCTGTGAGCTCCAGCGCACGCTTCCGATGGGAAGCACTTAGTTGGTATTTCAACTTTCAAGTCTTGTTGCTGGTGTAGTATCTTGATGAGCAGCGGAGACGTTAGCAGGTTGAAGCTCGACTTGACGAACCAGAACAGGGTAACAAAAATGGTATTGTATTATATTATAACTGCACATAAATCGAAAAGCGCAGATGAGCTACGAAACATCGACGAGCAAACAGCCAAATCTAGTTCTTTTCCCACAAGTTGACAGCAGCCAAGTTCCATATGAGCTGTATGAGGATACGTCATAACCCGGCTGCTGGTATAGTGAAAGAATAGGTTGGCTGCTTGAAAGGAGTTTAGAGCGTAGATAAGAGCTTGGGCGGAAATAGGGAAGGATGGGGGATGATGTAGGAATTGACCAAAATGGAAGGAAAGCGAAAGGAAGGACGAATGGTCCAATAATGAACTTGCCCAGTTTTATAACGGATGAAGTCGCCTCAAACGAATATTGATGCGTTCATATTTTGCATGGTTTGGACTGTCGGTCGCAGCTTGACAGACGAGAAAGTCTACCTGTATTACAAGGCTGAGAAGAGTCCGAAGAAAAACCAAATAAGAACTCGTACCATTGAACGACGCTGGAGGAATACAGACTGAGAGTTGAGTTGGGTATTGATGAGTTTCCGGTGCGTATAGCTTAGAGGTTCAGCTCTGGCGTAATGACCCGGTGCATTATAGACCAACAACTCGTGCATCCATTCTTGCCCGAGGGATTCTGAAGGAAGAAACTAGTGATTAAAGAGAAACGAGGAGGCGGAGTGGAAAGAAAAGAGAATCGACCAAGAAAATGCACATCGATACTTGGTAGACTCCACCAGCAAGGGGGCTGTGCACGGCTGGGACAGATCCATGAGTAACAAGTCAAGAACGGCTTCTCCCATGCCAGCCGCCGCCAATATAGTCTCTAAGATGAGAAAGGAAAACTGAGAGAATAGCGGCATGAGGTTCGATGGAAAAAAGGAAGGAGGAAATCAAGAAAGGGGAACGCACGTGCATACATTATGCGTCCACGTCCTCGATTTTCAAATTTCTTATTCCCTCGACCGAAACCCTGGTTCTTCCGGGAATCTGCGCCGTTATACGGGACACGTCAATAGCCGGAATGAGGTGTCGGTATAAGGGGGCTTTTCTGTACCGAATCAAGGTCCATCGCTTGCGTCTCAAGCCTGCCATCCATATTCAATGTCCCTACAGCGGTGGTTGTTGCCTCATCGCAGAGGACTGAAATCGTCGATGCTGGAAAAGAGGTTATGTTTGGGTATAAAGAACACATTCGTAATCCAAACCGAGCCAAATCGAGATGGATTTGGACAACTCGGAGGTCCAGCGTAGCGATCGTAGCGGTCCATATTTCAAGGTTCGAATCCCACTCGCCCTTCCGCACAGATCTTCATTCCTGGTGTAGCCAGCCGTCGAGCGTCCTGACCAATATGTTGGAGTTGAAGCAGAGGCAGAGTGGTTTACGGCGAGCGTCAAGCGTCAAGCTTGACTTCAAGAAACACAGTCTGGGGCTCAACGTTCAGTTCTAGGCGTGGCGCAAAGTGGTTTGGGAGCGTAAACACAAGATCCAAGGTTGCAGAGACATCTGTGACATGAAGATGAGTCCTGAGAGATTGAGGAGTATAACTCGAAGAAGGAAAGTAGTGATGCCCCCATTAGACGATGCTCTGAAAGCTGCCTGAGAGAATGGGGAATAGTTAGCGACGTAGCACCTATACAAGGACAAAAACGGAAAAATATACCAAGCACGCACCGTTCCTGACCGGTGACCATTCCAAAGTGTGTCCTTCGTCGCCTACAACCATATACTCCCCTCGACGACTGCTCTATTCTCAATGCATGCCTATCCAACGCCTTATGACTCCAAGTCGGTATTGGAATCCCCGAGAGCGTTTATGGAGGTATAGTCGAGCAGAGGAGTGCCCCTGAAGCCAAGGCTGGAGACATCTTGCAATTGGAGAGAATCTCGATTGGATTGTACTGCAAGTTGGTTGTCCGACGTGGGGATGCTGAGATCGGCGAGCTGGCGGTTGACCTAAGAGTCCGGGTGTCCGATGGCATCCTGAGATTCATATCGCATACGAGATCTGGCGTGAACCACTGCACACGGCCTTTATGACATGCTTCAAGCTTTAAGCTTTAAGTCCCATGCTGCGAGGTTTAGAACACGCTTGTACAAGGAAAATCCCGTAGGACCAAACAAAACGTCATCGCTCGTGGAACCGGCCCGTCGGCGCCTCTGCAGCGGTACTGGTCACCCATCCATAAGTCACTTAGTCTGATAAGTACGCTTACCAGATAATAGCCAGAGGTTCTTTCTTACTGTAGCCTGCTTTTCACGGTAAAATATCGAAATCTACCACTTTCGAGGTCTTATTCTACGCGTGTTCTACGACCAGCTCGACGGCTGGATCAACCAGGGCCAAAGGAATCCATGCACTTACGCTCCGATCTGAATATCTGATCCCAAGCCGCGACGCCTGCTAGCTCGTAACTCCACTCGACCATGCTCCCAAATGTATCTCGCGATTTTCCAGGATCTCAACTACGGTATACAGGATCTCTGCTACAGGTGAATCTGAGTATATCCTCTCAAGGAATAGACCAACGGAAACTCAGATCTCTGATCTGAATCCCATCCTTCACCCCGATTCCGGCCAGCAATGAATTGGCACACAGGTAAATCTAATATATTTATCTTTCGTCCACTTAACTACGGCACATATAGCGCCGACCTTACCTCCAAAGCCTTGAATATGCAGCCATAGCCTCGCTGAACCCTGGTTGTATCAGCTACTATCTTCAAAGTACCGGGGCTTCTAGTTGGGGTGTCATTGTTGTGGCGTCTGGAACCTACAATTGGAGAATGTCTGTAGTAGTCGCTTGGACCTTTCCCAGCTAGATGGTGCGTGAATCATCTTTCCTACTTCTCCACCAATTCCTAATATGCTGGACCCTACCATTTGCGGATTCATATTCGTCGCTTACGTGTCCCATAATTTACCGGTTCGCTTTCATCCCTTCACCGCCGTCGATCTGCGACAACCGATCCATCCACTCCACTCCACTTAATATGATTCCCTATACAACAGTCATTACCTACGAACGGTCCGAAATCCATTTCTCGACTTGTCCACGTCCAGATGAACTCTTCGGACTGACTATTCCGGCGCAGGATGTCCACCGCCATTTCATCGCCAGAAGTTGTACAAGTTCCAAGCATGGCTGTCTGCTCAAATTTTCCAAGCTCTGAAGGTTTGATAGTGGAAAACTGTTGCGCTGATATATCCCTCCAGTGAAACATCCTGGAAACGTCTTCATCTCTGAGAAAATTCCACTTTCGAGTCACTGGGGTGCAATAGTGACAAAGGTTGACTCCCAGTGTCTTCCTCAGGCATCGTTTCTTATTTGAAACGGCAATCCTGTGCTCTGGTATACAGGACCTTTGGAAATTGTACCCCTATTCACCTTGAGCCTCAAGTAGTTCACCGCCATCCATCCACCTGACGTCGAATATTTGACTCCGAGCGCTATTATCTTCTTTCTTTTCTTTAGTGTAGGACTTGTTCGGTTGCTTACCACCAATGCGATGCAATAACTATGGTCTGGGAAAAGTTTGACTGGTCACATGCAGATCTTATCTCGTCGTAAATCTTTTCAGCCATGTCGGGCTTTTAGGTAAAAATTTATTCTTTTGATTTACTACTGGCACTTCCTACGCGCTCCGAGTTGCGTCTTTGATTCCCCTCTTTCACCCTTTTCGGGCTGTGTCGACCGCTGATGAACTAGAAGCCACGATTCTAGTATCCATACAGTGTCGTATTTACCGCTGGTTGGTAAATTTTGCAGTGTCTGCTGGTCACTACCAATGGTTCCACAAGAGCTGAAGCTTAAGACGTATGCGTAGATTAAATCTCGTCTCATTAAAGAGGGACTCGCTATTGTTTAATACAGTTACAGTAGCCAACTGTGTACCATGGAAAAATAATTTATTCTTTACGATGTTTGTCACCAACCCGAACATGAACATAATGTTCCACATCGCAGTCTTCGCCCAAAATATCGAGGCACATCACTCTACACAAGTCAACGTTGTATCAGCCATGTGAGAAGTGAACTGTACATGTCACATACCCTTGGCCGTTCGCTTGAAGAAGACCCACCTGAAGAATAGCTTTTCTATCATTGGAGCCCTGGATTTTCTTGTCTGAATAGGCGTTTGCATCAAGAGAGCCTAATGAGTTGGAAGCAGGATCTGCGAGTGGGGCCGCGGAGGACGCTTTGCTGCATATGACCACTGCGACGTAGAAGATCAAGACGGCTTTTCTAAATCCTGAGTCCATCTAGTGATATATGAGAACGAGAAGCCAAGTCGAGTGAAAATTACAGTGGCGATACTCACCTCGTATTGGTTTAATGACTAACTGGTTGATGGGCTTGAGAGGTTTGTGAGCTGGGTTTTGGAAGCCTTAGGCTACCACACCAGGGTATTTATACTGCTTTCAAGTTATCCTTGACATATAGCTATACATCGTACTTCCATATTGTGAGCCGAACAACGCGAGGACGAATTTTACAAGGCTTCCAGGTTGAAAGTCATTGGTGTCACCTGCTGTGAGCAATGGATTGAACATGTAGCGAGTAAATACGGAGTAAGACGTTTGACAGGTCATTAATCGTGTGTGGGAGATGCGCGAGATAGGGAAATCGGAGAAAAGTCTCACTGAAATTCCAGAGGAATTAATACTGCTTTTACTGGTATGGAGACAAACGGCGAGGGAAAAGTAACTTGGTCAAGCGTCTTTTCACCGGATCTGTGTATGCAAGGTAATACCGCGTCGTTGATCAAAATGCCGCATCCCCACTGATTCGAGAGCAAGCTAGAGCGCACACAATGGCGAGTATTCCTGGGCCGTCATCTGGTGAATTTAAATTTTAGGCTGCTTTCAAAATATCAGTCGTTGATGAAGGCAAAGGGTTTCAATGCGGAGAAGATTTGCTTCCATTTCTTCGACCGAACTGCATACAAAATAAGGGAGATTTCAAGCTTTCTCGGGCGTAATGTGCTTTCGGGTTGGCATAAGGAATGGAAAATATGTGATGGATTTCTCCCATTGACAATGGCTTCATGCACCTGTAGTTCCAATTTCATGCGCTATCTTGATAGATGCGAAACTTCTTACTCCATACGCTTCACTCGCTACACATTCAAATAAGAAATTGCGATTGTCCGCCAGTGTAACTTCCATTACTCACGCCAGGTGACACCAATGATTCCAACTGAACGGACTAATGGCGATCTAGAATTTGACGGTTATGGTCTAGCTCGATATTCGTGGTGAGGATTATGCTCATCTAATCGGTCATTCATACGCTTTCTGACTGTGGGGCGCGTTGAACATCATCTCATGGTGTCGCTTTCGATCCCTTTTCCAAACAGAAATAAAGCCAGACAGGAGCACTGGATTCCCAACGTAGTAAACCGCGTTAAAAATTAAGAGAATTTGACTACACCCTCTTTTTCGCCACGAGGTGAGTATAAATGTTGTTTAACTGTGTTCTTACTGATAAACGTTTAGATGTTTCTACCAGATTCGCTCTGATCTCTTAATGGCGTCGTGGGTTAGACGGTATCTTGCTTTCGAACTATACTTTCTGGATGAATTTGAGCTGGAGCGTTGTGTTTCGGGGGATCAAACTGCGCTTTCTGTTCAGCGATTAAACACCCGGTACTTGCCCTAGTACAAATTGAGTACAATTGTTCAACATATCCCACACTCCGCTGTTGTTCTGTCGTCCTTCCTTCTTATTTCCTCGTCTGATTACGCTTCATCATGATTTGGATGAGACATTCAGCCGAGTACTGCTCGAGTAGTTCAATAATTCAGTCCATTCAGAGACGAGACGAGACAAATGACAATGGGGATACAGATATTTGATAGGGAATTACACTTACGCTGTGTGTGCAGGATCTTCTTGGTGGAAGGAAGTAGGGGGTGATGTTCTTGCACCCAAGTACCCAGATATCGCGGCCGATATTCTAGAACCCAAATAACCTATTAATCTCGGCTCACTGATGCATGTCTTTTTTACCTAATGGCGTCGGCGTTAAAAAGGTGACATATGATAACCAGCGTGACTTGTCAATGCTCTTTTGTCGTACATGTCCATCATATCGCCCATCACGTCACAGAACCGTATCCCTCTCCCATTTTTCATCAAGAATGACCCTACCCGAGGGCCCACGGCTACTATTCGACATATTGCTTCAAGTTGTTCATTATCTAGACCCAAATCATGACATCAGCACATTGAGATCACTTTCGATCTCGTGCCACACTCTATGTGCACCATGCCAGCGTCAGCTCTTTTCATCGATAACTATCAGAGAGTCCTCAGACAAACAAAACGAAGGCCTTCACAATCTCCTCCTTAAATCGCCTCATCTCGGGTCCTATATTCGGTATCTCGATTACTCGTATATAAACTGCCAACGCGAGCCCTTCCTAGCAGGACTCCTCAATCAGTTACCAGTGGCCAATATTGAGGTGCTCAAATTATCCTCGGAAAATAGAAATTTATATGGGTTTTATGACCGTGATTTACCCAGGGCTTTGGTCAGAACGTTTCGAAGCCCGCATGCGACAATTGCAACTGCAGGGATTGAGCAACATACCGTGGTTCACCACCGATATGCCTAATTTGGAGAAGCTTATTCTCGATGTCCATGGTGTCGAACGGCCGAATAAAGACGCACAACATGTGACTCTCGGCTTGAAATCCCTAACGGTGGGCTGGAGGTCGGGATGGGTCTCAGACCACGTAAAATTGGTTCTGAGAGGCTCACCGCTACTACGGAATCTTCGATGCTACTGTAAGTACCCAATTAGAGCTAGCATTTCGGTGAGTACATTGGTTGGAAAAGCTCTTTATCCAGATTGCAGTCTCGCCGACCTTGGAGCTGCAATCATCGAGGGAAAATTGACCAGTTTGTTCACCCTGGAGATTTTCGCCAGGATGAAATTTCTCGATCCAGTTATAGGACTCCATTCAGAGCTCGACAAGTTATCCACCAAGGCTTTATTTTCTCCCTCCGATCCCATGCGTCTCCAGAACCTCCATCTCGTTCTATCGGAATTAACATCATATTTTCTCAATGTTCCGCTCCTCGATAAATTTTTGGATCTGGATCGAGTCCTCTCTCACAGCGGATTTCGTCACCTGGAAAAGATTAGCATCGCGCTTGCCATTTCATCGAAAGACTCTGACGAAGAGCCAGAGATCCTTCGAACGCGCGAGGAACTTGAACAACTCGAGAAAGAAACTTGCACCGCTTTTTCAGGGACCGTGGCCGCACACGGAGTTCAAATTTGCTGTGATGCGGTTACCCTTGTTATGGATGACCAGGCTGACTTTTGGGAAATAAAGAGAGAGAATGAAACTATGGCAGAGAGTGTGTGCATCTGGTAGATACTACTAGTTCTGGCATTTCAGTTTTAGGACAGAAGGCGGAATTAATTTCTGTTCGAACAATACTCTGATTGTTTGAAAAAATGTTCTTGTCTGATTTGTAGACTTCCCAAAGATACTTCAAAGTTAAGATTATGCCTAGTCTACGACATCAAGACCGAGAGCTGAAGCGGGCCATGCACAAGAAAGAACAGTGATATTGCAAGGGATTAACTTTGATAATGGCATCGCTCTAAGGATTCATAATCTGGTGAGGCCAGGGAATGTTGTAGAATACAAAAAAATTGAGAGATCAGCCAGATCTTAATTGTTTAGGCCAGAGAACCACAGATAAAGGAAATTTTATCTTATCCTTTCCCCCGAACACGTATAGGAATCCTTGTCCGTCAGTCTTGTAGCAGAAATATGTGTTGTTTATGTTATAAGGCGCCTGGTTCAACCACTGGCTTCCTGTTTACTTCAAATTTCGATGCGAAACATTTTGGTGGAGTGAAAATTTTAATGTCATGTGAAGGGCAGAAATTTTGGGGACGCGCCTACTCTAAATATGAGTAAGTGATTGATGTTCTGGGAAACATAAGTGCCCGTATATGTGATGAGCACACTCTGAGGGCCTCTTTGTGTAAAGAGAAAAAAATGCGGCGCTTTACAATTAAACAGAAAATCCGACAACCGCAAGGCATGAGATGAGTTTATGATACAACAAAGAATAAGCGAGGATAGATATGTGCAGCTCCTGGCCGCTCTGAGAAACGTTGTACACCGCGCATGGGTCGAGAGTATACATTGTTTCTCTGGGCTTCCTAATTTAAAGGTGTCAGGATGCTTTTTTTGGTTTGACGCGGAGAATAGTAGGCTGCTGCGGAAAACACAATTAGATGCACAGCCCACCATTACTTATGCCGATTTGTGTGAGATCGCGAGATCCCCAGTTCCTCAGATTGCACTGCCTCAACTTCAGCACAAAGAACAGTCACCAATGCTCGATGAGCCAACGGGAGGATAATCCTCCGCGTCGCCCCCGCCGCTTTGCTGAGCAGGTATATAAAGCCCTCTTTCAGCTTGCATCAATATCCTCTCGCTTCTGCTTAAACAGACAAAATATGGACTCCACAGAAAGTGTTATTAATATGATACTTTCGTATGTGGTTCAACCAACGGAGTTCTGGAATGAACAACTTCCTAATCGGTCAATGCTTAGAAACTCCTGGGGATTTGTGTGGCACCTGATCAACCGAACACACAGTCTCGCCTACCTCGGTCTTGATCGATATTTCAAAAAAAAATTCTCATACATTGCACGACTGGGTTCCAACAACGGAATAGCTTCCGATATACCCCCTCCCGTCTGGATCGCACTCACTAATGATACACAACCGCAATGGAAGATTGCCCTCAAGGAAATGGAGAGAATTTGGAGGATACTCGTAGGAGGCACACTCTTACTCATACCGTACGCACATATTTTTTCAATGTTGACGAGTACTAATAGTAAAAATGCAGACTATCTGTAGCTCTCTTACAGATAGACGTAGTGCGCACCACACGATGGGGCCAAATGTTTGGTGCTACAACATTCACCCTGGCTCTTGCCGGGTTGCTATCGAGCGTTCTGTTCCTGGCAGAAGGTGAATCTTTACTCGACGACAACGTGAGACGTCGCTGGATTGCGGTACGTGCTCAGCGCGCTCGGGGCTCATCATGCATCTACATTCTATGATACCATGTTGATTTCTATTTATAGGCATCCAGGTATCCAAACGGCTCACAATCGGGCAAATTTTGGTCGAGCCTCTCAGTTCCAGCTGCATCAGTAGTATGGTGAGTTACTTTTGCATAGTTTTTATCGTCGCTCATATATTATGTGAAGGTCTCTAGGTTTTTCATCCGCAACTACTTTGTATGCAAGCGTGGCACCAGTGCAGGATCTCCATGAAACTTCGAGGTTTGAGAAAACTGCCTACATCTTGAGCGCAGTGTGCATCTCCACTTTGAATGTATATATTTACTTTCGAGTCATTCAGCTTAAGAACATAAGTAGCGACTGCTACTGATGCAAGGTGGAATGGTTCGCGATTTCTGTTTTTATGTTCGGTGCGGTACTAGGTTCAGTTCGGAGAGCACACTTTTTAAACCATTATTTGGTCTTGGGCTGGACGGTATATGTAAGCTCTGATTATTATAATAATGTACCTTACAGATATCCATGAGCTTAGTCATCATCCATTCGCTCATTGTCCGATCCTGGAATAAACCTGAAGGCATAGAGACAGGTATGCGTCACAAAGTTTCCGGAAAGTGTTCACTTTGATTTTGAACGCGGAGTTGTCGATGCTCGCAGGCTTGTCGATGATCATTGATGTGAAAGTCCACTGTCCTGAGGAAAGTGAGGATCCCGCTTTGCGCAATTTGGACTACGCCGTATTCTCCAAACGGTGTTTATATGGTGTGGCCACTGGCTGATGATCGAAGGTTTATTCCGAATTCCTTCCTAAATAAGCAACCTTGCGCGTCCACAGAGCGGGGCCCGGGCGCCGGGATCTAATTTTAGCACTTTCCTTTTTAAAATTAAGGTTCATGGCGGAATCTCAAAGCTGCCAGTGTAATCCGGATCCGTTGCTTTCTTCTTCAACAACAACCACAGTCCCTCTCATTCCTCTGCTTTCTTCGACTACTCTCTCTCAACGACACCAACGATATGGAGCGATAGCGCCCGTGTATAAGCGTGGTGATTAGTAGCGAAGACTCTGAGGTTGGAAGAATTGTTGATGTCAATGGCGGAGGACGCTGCTGAGAGGGTTACCCGAAAACGGTGCTTACTCGGGTCTGTTTCTCTGTCATTTTATCCAATCGCATTTTTCATAAGTTTGTAAAGACGGTGTTGAACATCGACCCGGAGAGCTACTAGGTCCCTTATCCAGGGCTAGAATCTGAACTCCACGCAACTCGGATTTCTTTAACCAACATTGTACACCCCTTCCTTTTTCCTCAGCTTATGATAGCCTCCCTGTTTATCCGAGTCTCACCGCGTTTGTCCCCCATCCTGTCATACTCAAACCCATGTCCCTCCACCTATATCTTGTCCGCATCTGGGCGCTAAGATGGACCCCGCTTTCGAGCAACGAGGAACCAGCGTAGTACTCCTGTCTTGCTAGCAGTCTTCGTGTGTTCTATCATAAAGATCATCTCGGAGGCTGATATTAAATGTGTTGCGTTTTGGATCCTCGTTGACTATCCAAGCGCTGAATCGTCAGAATTTCACGATTACAGATCTAGTTTTCGACGCCTATTTCCACTCCGACCCCCATCCACCTTCTCCACACTAACCTCTCTTCGTCCTTGCCAGGTTACTACATCAGCCAGCGCAAGGCCTGGTTTCTGCTGAGCTGGGACTTACATGCCCAAGAGCTGAGCCATCTTTCCTGTTGAGAATCAACTGGACTCTTGGTTGGTCCGCTCGTCGCGTCGCTCAATGGTGAGTTCTCTTCGTCATCTGCTATTAAGTATTGAAAACTCAGGTGAAACTCGGATATCCATATTCATAACCGACAGTCCTGCCCTGTCACGGCGCCGGCTTCGGAAAGGATGAAATCTCATTACGGGCGATCTATCTGAGAATGACCTGAAATTCGCGGTCGTTTAGAACAATGACCATTAACAAGTGCGTTACTAATTCGGCGAGCTGTCTCTAGATTTCACCGTTTCTTTGTTCTGCCATATCTCTGACTGATTGTTCGCTAGTTGCTTGTCGCCCACTTGTACCCAGACTCATGAATACCCTTCGAATTTTCTGTTCATCTTGTCCTCTATGGCTTGCATATTCCGTTTTACTCACCATTGATCTGCCCATTTCTATGTGCTAGCGCCTCTTTCTCAGGATCCTTCGTGAAGGCATACAGCTGGCCAATATTCATGATTGGTCGCACTCGTGGAATTACGCTCATGGCATTATTTGTCAGTGGTACGAAGTCGTATTTCGTCCTTCCTAAAAACACCCTAACCTTTTAACTCCTAGGAACCCCGTGAGTACCCTGTCAGGGGGCGAGTCGGAATTCCGAATCAGGGATGCCTTATCTATGACACTTGTTCAGGTGTGTCGTTCGGATTCATTCTTCCATCAGCATTACCGTTTTTCAACTACCCTCTCCTCCCTCTATACCCCATCTTTCTTATGAATTTGATCCAAGTCCTCGTTTATGCCAAACCTCGTCCGAGACCAGCCACCAAGTTCACACTGCCTATGTCAGTGGTTTTTTCGTATGGTCTTTCGTCAAGATCGTATCGGAGGCTGCAGACATACAATTCCGAAGCGTAGGACTTGTTGGCTGATTGCTCGTCCATCATCGTCGCCGCGTCCATGAGTACACCTTGTCTCATCTCCGTCTGGTTTTCAAATACCACTCTTTTTTAGTTATAGGCTTGTCGCTTTCTACATGCTAATGCTGACGTATCTCTTTTGCTATTAGTATCAAGTTCGACGGCACCGACTGGGCCAGCAAGGCCATTGTTCATAATCCGTTCTCTCAGTCAGTACCCAGTACGCTCGAAACTTCATACAACTGTACTATTACATTTCTTCGAATTATTCTTCCAAGCTCCAGATAAACCGCAACATTATCAATATAGTCATGCGTTTCATCCAGTTGGACCAAGTAACCAGCGTTCAAGAGGGTCGAGCTTAGACACTATCTGTACGGTTTAGGTGCGGACTCGATTCGTCCCGAACTACTTTGTCTTTTCATTCTTTACCTTCCATTCGCGCCGTGCATCACATCCGACTCCCACCTCCTACCTTCTGCTTTGATAATTCTGACACATACAGATGAATCTCCGCGTAAACTTTCTTCTCGTTGGTCTTCTTCCCATTATTTCGTTTGGTTGTTTCTTGTTCTAAAATTCATATATGTGTGCTCACATATCCTATTTCCTAGACATTCTATATCGGAGGAGAATGTCCTAGTCTTTCGATAAGGACCATCCTAGGCAGAAAAAAAGACGGGTACTTAGCCCATAGTCATGACAGTGAAGAAACGATTCTTCTTCTCATCCTTCACCATTTCTGGACTTCTTCCCATGGTTCTCTGAGGATGCGTTTACTTTTCTCCCAAAATCCTCGAGAAAACATGACTTATCATACTACCGCAGAACTCTTATTCATTGCCTTATGTTTTGAATACACAACGGTTCCTGTTCACCAATATGGAATCGAGGGCTGAACCTCGTCTCCCTGAGTTGGTAAACGTGAAGGCTAGGCTAAAATACAGTAGTATCGTATGATACTTGAACGGTGTAGAAGAGCCATGTCAACCACATATCTCTTTCTGAGATTGAAGGCGATTCAGCGATGGAAAGTCATGTTCGGAATTGCTGCTGCCCATTATCGCAGTCGAGAGTTTGAATTTCGTGTTGCTCATCAATCGACGCCGAGTTTCTATCTGTAAAAATCAAGGAGAGGACTTCGGCAGTTATTTTGATATTTCTCATCTTAACATCCTACCCAGTTTTCATGATCTAGATATATCAATTGAGCGCACATCTTGCCCTGATGTCTGACCTGAGTCCATCTTACCGACAATCTGCATTGCAATGCATCTTGGGCGCTAGTATGTATCGTTCTATTTTTGAATCGTCTGCCGGTTACTGATATGTCGTATTCGAAATGCCTATTGTCTCTCATACTGCACCTATGCGTCTGAATCCACAGCAGGAGCTACAACTATTCGTATAAGACTGGCAGCGTTGATGTCTCAGAACAA
>Ga0247741_1000807_pt1 | contig 17187 bp, 14 predicted proteins | sample UWRJL213509R2_FD_180945 | JGI IMG/M metagenome (GOLD analysis project Ga0247741, IMG submission 180945) | Plant litter microbial communities from Arlington Agricultural Research Station in Wisconsin, United States - UWRJ-L213-509R-2 | ecosystem: Environmental > Terrestrial > Plant litter >... | reverse complement strand
AACTAAAGACGTCCTTCTATCAGTAACAAACTCTCAACATAACGTTCCTCCGTCCATTAGCAAGTCAAACGTCTCTACATTGGCCCACTTCAAGATCAATTCTTTCCAACTCATCCAGCAAGCGAGCCTCTCGTGTTGATTCCAAATCCTAACGTTTACTTACATCTCCCTCAATCGAGCTCCAAAGTTAGTTGTCTTCACCGTCATCTCAGCTCCATCTTCTCGCATATCATGGCGTCTATCATGTTCAACTGGCCCATGTTTCTTATTGGCCAAGGTTTCCAATAATCGACGCCCATAACACCAATTGCACCACCCACTCTGCGTCCAGTTTTGGCGACGGGTGGTGACGGTGCAGAGGGCGAGTTCACGTGAGTGAGGTTAGACCTGTGTCCTATTACATAAAAGGTATTCGGATTTGATGCTAACTCGCTTTCAGAACAAGTGCCATTCGACCATACTCGACTGACCAGCGAGCAAGTAACCCTCTCGAATGGTGGTTAGGGATCTGAAGGGATTGGCCCCCGCTCAGACGCTGATCGCGAGATATATAGGTTTCTGGATTGTTTAAAAGTCAAGGCTGTAAGAAGGGGGATGAATAGTGAACTTGAAGGTCCGTATAAATGTATCAACCGACCAAGTAACCCTGATCTCTTCCTTCTCGCATTCCGACCAACAAGATCTTCTCAAATACTAAGCGCAGACCCCACACCTGATTCTCCAAACTGCAAACGGTCGAGTTGCTTCAAACGGACCAAGATAGAAGCTGCGTTTGAGATATGGCTGGTCGACCGTGACTTGAAGGTGTAACTTCATGATCAGTTGGTTTCTCCTGGTCTGTAGTACTTTCTCCACACCCATAGCTACTAATGCGTCTCTGGCCACCAGTAATTGGGCAGACAGTAATTAAACTGGCAGGTTCTAAAAATTTCCTGCAAGAAGAAAGCTTAAGATCCGAAAAAGGATACGTACCCGCTTACGTCTGAACGTTTGGAAAACCTAATAGATCGGCGCTTCCTCTCGAGTAGAGTAGTTAGACAGAGCCGAACTTCTTCCAACCTCATCTTTACTGGATCACGCGGGCCAGTGTATTGTAGTACACGAATTTGAAAGTATGACTTAAAAAGTGTCGAGAAATACTTTCTAAGGGGGTAGCGGAAACAGAGTAACATACGGACGACCACATTTTGATTTAAGGAGTTGCATCCCCATCCTGTGAATAACATACTTATAAAGGCAATATTTTGGTAGTGGTTTTTTTTGGCGACGTCTTCCATTCTTCCTGGCGGTTGCGCTCGCGGCGTTGCATATTACTGATCCACAAGCTAGTTAAGCAAGGCTCGAGCACATCCGAGAACAGGCGTTAGTACAACCAGTCCATTTATCCCTTCTTTCCACCTTCTCCTTCTGAACCAGCCGGAATATGACGAAGAATAAGGGAGTGTGGATTTTGAGTATTTGAATCTTCGCCAACCGTTTTTGGAAATAAGGAATCCGTACCGATGTAGGCTGAACCCGTTGGAATTGAGAGATCTATTCCATTGATTCATGATGCAATCAGTTCAGTCACCCCCATTTCAACAAGAAGGTTCAATCACGACACATCAAATTAATGACGCTCCGAAACGGTATTGCATGTCTGAGACACTTTAGCGCCGGCTGACCTAAAAATAGAACGAGCGCTCAACGAACTTCATTCTCCTCATCATTCTTGTTCTTACTTTCGGGACGCTCATAGATGATGTATGAATAATTGCATTTATCATGGCTCTGTTCTCTTGGGAGTCGATTCCCAGTAGTGCATGCCCATGTGCCCAGGTCCGAGCCGACAGTCTGAGACATGAAGTTCGGAAACTTGAGCCGCGAGACACTATGATTCCACTGATTAATAGCCAGAGTCAAATTTCCTAGCTCAAAGCCGCAGTTCATGCAACTAATACAACGCGCAATACTCTCCTCAAACTATTCCCGACACGATGCCCGACTACCAGCAAATGATTTTATACTTCATAATCTATGTGGCCTGCGGGGCCCTTTTCTGGCTCTCCGATGGTTTTACATCGATTATAATATTCGGTGCTACTGCCCTCGTTCAGATGACAGTGACGGTGGTCTACAGCCCGTCCAGGACCGCGCCAATGCCGACTGTCCGGGTCATATTTTGAGCGCAACAACCGCGGTGACTGCAATCGGCTATTCGTTTGCTGCACGAGGCTGTGAGTCGGCTTTATTTTTCCATTCACATCAATGAGTCTAACCTATAACGTCAATTCTAGGCGGTTTACCGGGCTTCACCATCGCCAGAACTTTCGCCATGTTTGCAACATTGACTGCCACGATGATTTTCACGACACTCACAGCCCTTGGCGTGGGTGGAGGCAAGATGGGCAGTTTTGGGTGTGTATGTAAACAGATCATACTTGGCCGGGACAGAGTAGGACGGATAGTGTGCGACGTCTGGGTGGGTCTCGATGAGGTCGCCAGGCTTCTTCCCAGCATGAAGAAGATAGATCGAACGGTAAGCCCTCCTCCTCCCTACTCTGAGAATGTGAGCGTCTTCTTTTTAATCAGTACCCTTCATGATCAAGCTGACACAGGACCTAGGATTCTCGCCACAACAGGAGGGTGTCAGCGAGTAGTTTAACTACTCGGTAGTGTCAGCGCTTCTCCAACTTTCGTTAATCGAAAGATGGGAGGTTGTTACCGGCTGGGTTTCGTAGTTTATTTTGTTGCTGTCTGCCGCATGTATTAATATTATGTACTGTAGTTTCTCTGATTCTCATGTTCGTAACAGAATCTTTACTTCATATGCTTCGCTTCGCTTTCGCACTTCAAGATTGAATACCTCATTCCGTCTATTGTGTCCCATGAGTAGTTTCTGCGTTTTCTTTTTGTTATAGAAGTAATCTCGCTCCTTGGTCCAGCGTTTCTCGAGGAGAGAGACATCACCAGTAACTTTGGTAAGACCCATGCGCATTATATTGTGTTCTTCGCCGAGCTTTAGCCTCAAGGTTTAGCATTTGGATGACCCCCTAAAGACTGTATATATCCGGAACGGAATGGGGACGAGACTACTATGGACACATATGTAGTAGTACCGTGCGGTGTCGTTGAAAAGCTAGAATCTGTAATGCGCGCCTTGAATTCGGGGAGAAATTGGACATATTTCTTGCCACATTCTGAATACATCCCTGCTTTGCCTATATGCATACCACATTTGAAAGATTTGACCGAACATGTACGATTAATCGAGACAGGCGCTAATCACAACTCCCTGCGCCGAGCACAGCCACGTGCCATGCCGGAGGAGACGGACTCGCCTATGATAACTTTTCTGCGTTGTTAAATGAATAAAATATGAGCCGGTAGACCTGTAGATAGCTAATTTATGGGCGTGTAAATGTACTTGGAACATATATTTCTACAGATATGAATATGTTATGGCTTAACCTTAGTTTATTTTGAGGATCCGGCAGGATACCGTCTGATGAAAAGTTACCCACGGGTCATCTCCGGATCGCAGAGTCTTTCTTCCTTCCACAACAATATCGCCTCCCAGAACCCCCGTTGGATATGACAGCTGGGAAGCTCTTGTGCGATGGCACTCCAAAATGTCGAATCCTCGAGACGTTCACCAGTACTGCCTCGAAGCTCCTAGATCCAAATATTGACTCTAAGGCGCACTTTTTATCCAAACACTCAAGGTTCCTACTCGGAAATGCCTGTCCAATCATTGCTACTCCGTCTGACCGACGTCATAATCCCTCACTGCCACCGGTCTCTTGTGCAGTAAACTCTTCCGCGTCCTCGGACCCTGTGAACGCTCCAACCTTCATGTTGCTCACCGGAACTCCGACTTTGCCGAAGCCTTGTGGATCGATATCCAGTATGTCTCTGCCTGCTTTTCGATATGAGCCTTAGACTGAAGATGTCGTTCCATCAGTGGGACTTCCTCAAGATGCCTCCCCATTCATTAGTCAGACACACCGACTCAGGCTCCTCTGATTGCTCCACTCCATATCCAAGTCCTTGAAGCACATTCACGGATTCCGATGCCTGCTGGCACCCCCTAGCGTCGTCCAAGTTGGTTTGCCTCTTCCGTCGTTTCATTTCCATCCGCCCGCACATCATGACGCCTCTTCCAACTGGCCCATTGGCCAAATCCCCATCCAACGTCCAAACATCAATTGTATGCGCATAACGACCACCCGCTCTGCGTCAAGCTTTGGGGACGCTCCGTCGCGGCTTGTGCTGGTCACTCTCGCCCTCTATGTGTGTGTTACATCACTATTGTTGATTCTTCCGCGGTTGACCGCCTCAATCTATACAGAATTTGAACGGCTAGGACCCCGACTCAGAAGTCAGCATATACGGCTACGTTTAACGCAACCAGCTCCATTCACGACGCATACCGCTACAGCTTGACGAAGCAGGCATTCGCGGAAACTTCTATCAGACCAGGCAACGATCGCGTTCGACTTTCGACGCACGGTGATAGTGGTATGAACAAGGCAGGGTTTATACTCACTGAGTACGCCGCGTTCGTCCTATATTCTTGATGTTCACATCGTTGACCATACTCTTAGCGGAAAAGGTGGCTACGAACGCACTTTTGAGACAAATCGACTCAGTAAGCGGCGTAGTTGAGACTTCTGATTTCTGCGACACTGATCTTCACCTTCCTCCAGCCCCCCAAAAACGAAGCGCTTGAGCTTGGTTTAGTCCACGAAACGACCCGCGGAGCTTACCACCAACCCAATGACTGGAGGTGGATGTGACCGTGTCCTGCTTGAAAGATGTAGAATCCAAGGATCTGGGGGTTGCCGATCCAACATTTTCGTCGACTGGGTACCTGTCCTTTACATTCGTTCTCCATCCCATCCTTTCTCACTGTCTACATTCACAGATGGGACGAGAGGACTACTGCGTCTGTCTCGGGCTATGTAGTATGATAGCGGTGGGCCACCAAAAAAACCAAATGGAATTTCGCCAATATCAATACGCGGTTAAGTGAGTGGAATCTTTCAGCTTTCGGTGCAGAGGTGTGCTGACCAGGTACTGCCAATCATTAGATCGACTTACTCTCAGGTACAGGGTTCTCGACTAGGAAACATAAGGTATGAGCTTTTCCATAAGGGGATAATTAGGACTGACACTCGTCGTGCATCAGACTCGGATACTGGGTAAATGGGACGAATGTGGTGGATAGTGTTACGTCTTTGTGAATAAGTACGGGTTTTGTCGGCTGTACTTGCCAATTCGGGTGGAAGTAAAGAAATTGTCTTAAATCCCAATAGACGTGCTTCCCAGATAGGCTCGTAAGTTTTCGAGGGGATGACTCGACGAGCCGACGAGGTCCAGTTTGGGGCGCCCTTCACCAAATAAATCAAGGTCTAAGCCAAAGACGCAAAGTCATCCGCTATGGAAGGTTCTATATGGAATTTGAGCCATGAAGACTTGGTTTTGAGAAAAATTGAACTCACCACGGCCGGGGGACAAAATACGCCTCCTGCTCGCAAAATAGAAATTCAGAGGAAATAAGTAGAAACGTAGGTACAGGAGGACACGAGATGTGTGGTACATATTGACTGAGGAGAAGAATCAACATAATGACCTCAGTACTGCTTCCAAGATAATTCGAAATTGCCCATGCGGCGTAAGCGCTGCTTCTCTGAGACCAACCTAGTTGCTCTGCTTCAAGCATATTGGCAATTACATGCCCCCACGAGCTGCCCGTTGACGCACTTGCATGTCGGATTGCAGTGAAGATACCCATTGCAACCTGCATCAAGGCAGCATGTCGCCACTAGATGCGCGAGGAGGCTACCACAGGTCGGGCATGGAGTTGGAGTTTGTGGTCCAGGCAGAGGGTTGGGAAGAGCGGCAACATGGTTGAGAGAAAACGCACAGATGACTATAATGATGATGTTGCTTGGCTTGAGAAACATGGTTGGTGTAGCTGTTAGTGAGAGTTTTCTACAATGCGAGACGCGGAGTAAGTTTATCTGAAGGCCTGAAAATCATAGGTGAGAAATGGCTCACGATGGTGGACGAGGGCAATAATTATGAGTTATTAGCCCTCTCCATGCGCCACATTTATACCTTGCAAAGCATCGCCCATGTAGTGGTTCTGGCTTCAAAAGCCAGGCCAGAAATGGGTCCCGAAAGCCAAGCTGAGCCGGACCGGACCTAAAGTTTCGGCTTTATCTGGCCAAAGCCTGGAGCCTGGAGTTTGGGCAGCAACAATTCGCGGTGGAAATGTTCCGTAGAAAAGAATTTAGACTCACTACTAGTTATTGTCCAGCCTCTGAGCCAGTATTGAGCCCAGTGGTGGCCTGGCTTGGGATTTTTGGAAGCTACAGCTGTTCAGGCCTTTCAGGCCAAGCCAAAGCTGGTACATCATTAGAACTCCCGTCTACTAGGGTGGCCGAGAAGTGCAAGGCTAACTGGCACTCGAAATTTGGTTTTCGACCCACTGCGAGATGTCGCACGCTCCCCAGGCCATTGATGCCATGCTCCGGCGGGCCGTTGGATCTGGCTATGTGCCCATTGATAATGAGCTGACTCATACTCGACATACTTATATGGAGTTGAAGATCACGACAGATGGAGGTAAGTAGCAGGTTGTACCAGATCAGCCTAGTGGATCGGAGCCAAGAGCATACCAAACTTCTGTCCGATAAGTTATACTCGAAATTTAAACAAATGCAACTCCTGATTTCCACCACCAATGGATCTGTACATGTCGGCGCCAACAGTTTTTTAATGGAATGGTCCAAGAGAGGACTCATGTCTAGCTACACGAGTTCGGTAAGTTCCATCAAAGCTTCTTCAAGATCTCGTCTTCTTACATCTCAATAGACGTGCTTTTCATGCAGCTTTGCACTCCATGGCTTTATGTTGAACCTTGCGTCTCCCCCTTCGAATTATTCGCGTCGCGCCTTTAGCCTCGTTCACGTTCACGGTCTTACTACCCTATAACAATAACGGCGCTTCAGATCTTTCAAACTTTAATCGACATTTCGTGTATTCAGCCGACGCGCCTGTTAAAAATGGTCGACAGGTTGTCGTCTGGACGGCCGCGCAAGGTGGAAAGAAGTTCGGAGATAGTTTACATTTGACGATGAAGCATCACGGAGACAAAGGATTTGAATTAGCATCAGCTACCCCAAGTGGTGGGACTGGAGTCCCTCTCTGGAGTGAATTGGAGTAGGGAATAGGTATGGAAAGCTTGAATATGCCCATCGTAATCAATCGTCTGAACCGTGGCTGATTCTTCCAGACCCAATACGTATGATAAAAAGCGGCTATAAACCGGAGGAAGACGAGGGTCTGGCGGGAAATTGATCTTGCTTTTGGCTAGAGATTGACGATCGAGGGGTCGCCTCGATGAGCCAAAAAGGTCGTCCCATGGTAGGGAGCCTTTCACCAAATAAATCAATGTATAAGCCAACGACACGAGGTCATCCGCTATGGAAGGTCCTACATGGAATTAGAGTCATGAGGACGTGGGTTTGTGATGAATTGAACTCACCACGGCCGGGGGACAAAATACGCCTCCCGCTCGCAAAATAGAAATTAATAGGGACCTCGGATTGCATTACTTTGGGTGCTCCAAGCAGACTGGCGGCTCCAAAGTCAATTAGACCTACAAGCAGCTCCGATTCCTTCGTCTCGAAGGAAAGGGTAAAGTTGGCAGGGTGAATATCGCCGTGTACGACGTCCTTGAGATGTACCGATTTTATTATTGTAAGCTGAAGATGAGGTATGAGTGAAGAGTTTTAACAATGGAGCAGAAGATTTATTACCATCTCTTGGGCCCTATTTGAGTCTTTTCCAACTTTACAACCAGCCGCCAATGGGATTCTTGTACCTCATGTACAGATGCTTGTCTTTTATGAGTATGAGTACATACCACGCGAGAGGGGAGGTCTACGAGCCGGAACCTCCTTTCCCAATGATTTTTCCAGCCTGGTAAGTTGGCATTGTGTTTTGAGTGGTAAAACTTGGGGACAGGAGGGAAGTAGTGTTTGAAGCGGCCGAAAGAAATGAGAGTATGAACCAAGTTGTCTTGAATTGAGCTTCAATATTCAATGCTTCACGCCAGATAAGGAGCTGGGTTATGTTACCATTGTTCGCAACGTCGCAGAGTTGGTGTTTGTCCAGAAATGGGAGGCCGACTGCCCAGTTCAGCGTGGCCGGCAACATCGCTAGCCGTAGTGCCGGTCCTTGGCTGCCGTGTTGGATTTCTTTGCGTTCAACGCCTCAACTCTCTGCTGAAACGGCCGATGCTACTTCACCTCCCTAAACTATGGATGTTAACTATGGATGTTGTCTACTCGTCGCGGGACGCAGGGTTCCATAAAACTTTTGGTTAGTTTGACCAATACCAGGCATGTCCCAGTTTACACGTCAGTGTGAGCTTCATGCTGAAGATGAGCTGAAGTCTCTCAAGATTACGCCCCTTCCGTTCATCAGCAAGCTAAACCCCACTCCAAAACTATATCTTATTCTACGCAAACATTCTCCCGCGACGAGTCCAACTCATTTCCACCCTGACTGTTCTTCCGCATTTGTCCAAATTTCCAACACTGGACACCCATAACACCAATGTATGCAGCACATGCGCCGCCCTGTGCGAAGTGACTGGTTGACAGTTGGTGTAGTACTGGTCAAGGTTAACTACTCTCGCCTCTCACCCTCTGTACGCGCATTCTTTCATCGTCGACTCTCCCGTAGCTGACCACCTTCAGGTTATCACACACTCTAGACCTAAGCACAGCTTGAACCAAGACGCACCAGAAGCTGACAGTTACTCAAATCGGCCATTCTGCTCGTGTGAGAGCGCACGAAGGGCTTCTTGAATCCACGCCAGAAGTGAAGGCGACTTGGACCGACCAGGTTCACCGAGACCTTTCATCTCGCAACTGGATGATCTCGTGTCTAAGATCCAACGAGCTGCGCTTGCCCGCGATATCAAAGAGGAGCTCGAAACAATGCTAGGAGTTTTATCTGAGAAAGGGAAAGGAGCCAAAGGAAGGCTAGAAGTGCCGAAAGGAAGAAATGTGGGAGGAAGGGAAGACACTTCGGAAAGAGTGATTATCTTGTTTTGCTCAACCGTCTTCCGTGCTGATCTGACTCAGATATCATCAACTGAACGAAGAGTCGTCAAATCAGTTCTCAAAGACTCCTCGGTTGTTCTTGTGACCACTAAACTGGTGGACGCCTACTACAAATCTGTTGTCGTCATTATCGACGCGGTTGCACATGCTATAGGTCCATGTACAACGGTGTCGCCTCCATTGTGTACCTCCCTAACCACTCGGAGGCTCTCAGAACTCCTTCCAACTATCGCGTTCCAAACTTGCTCAAGGCCGGCCTCTTTCGCGTTTCTGCTCTGAAACAACCACCTGCTGCTGGTGAGCCATCCTCTGTACTCGAATCTCGAGAGACTTCTTTGCAGTGCCACTATGTAAGCCTACAACCTAAACACGTTGCTGAAAACCATTGAACCTCAGCTTTAGGAAATTGAGGACCAGTAGCACCATCATGGGAACCTTAACGACATAACTACTACCTCACGACACTATCCTCTTGTAATCTAACCACACTCGTTAGATAATTTTGATTGGTATTGACCGTTCACTCAGTAGGGGCCACCGTGTGCCCAGCGTGCGGTCTTTGGGGTTTAGCCACCTGATTCTTTCCAACCCTACATGTTCGAGCCAGACGCAAGCGATTTGGATATTGTAGCTCCACATCCTCTCACACGGGCCTTTTTCAACTGCATAGGTGTGCCGCAAATACGAGGCAAGGAACACAGCACGCAAGTCTCGATATTCCTTCGCTCATTAACTAATCTTCATTTCGTTTATAACTAGACAACAATTAGGCTTCATATCGCTCCAGGTCGCCAAAGTCCCCTGCGTTCCATGCTGAGCTGCTTGCGGCTTCAAGGACCATCATGATTATGTGGTACCACCGCCTCGAGTGCCTCCGCCTCGTTCATGCGGCCCAGGTCCCTATACGTGGCTGCAAGGCTCGATATGCTCTTGAGGGTGTTGGGATGTTCGCTTCCTAGCACCCGCCTCATCTTCTCCAGTACCGCCTCCTGGAGTAACACCGCATCGTCCAGGCGGCCCTGGTTCCTGTAGGTACGACCAAGATTAGCCATGTTGTCGAGGGTCCAATGATGATCGTCTCCTAGCACCCTCTCAGTCTTCTCCATCGTCACTACCTGGAGCGCCTCGGCGTCATTCCAGCGGCCCTGTTTCCAGTATGTGACTGCTAGGTGCGACATAGCCCTCAGAGTGCGAGGATGGTCATCGCCCAGTATTCCCTTGCACTTCTCCAATACCAACACCCCGAGCGCTTCCGCATCCTTCAGGCGCCCCTGCTCCTTGTACGTATACGCAAGGTTACCGATGGCCATTATAGTAAAAGGGTGGTCGTCCCCCAAGGACCGTTTCCGTTTTTCCACTACCTCCAATTCAACCACCTCTGCATCGTCTAGGCGGCCCTGCTCTTTGTACGCGCTAGCAAGATTGCTCATGCTTATCAGGGTATCCCGATGGTCCTCTCCCAACAGTTGCTTCCTCTTCCCAAGCACTACGACCTCAAGCGCCTCTGCTTCCTTCCACCGGCCCTGGAAGAGGTATGTGTGGGCAAGTTCTGCAATGGTCAATATAGTGTCAAGATGATCATCCCCCAGCAGCGATTTTCTCTTCTCCAACACGACAAAGTAGATTGCCTCCGCATCACTCCAGCGGCCCTGGTCCTTGTATGTGTTGGCAAGATTTACCATGCCCTTGAGGGTGTCAGGATGGTCATCTCCCAACATCAGCTTTCTCTTTTCCGACACCACAAGCATAAGTGCCTCCGCATCACTGTAGCGGCCCTGGAACAAGTACGTGCCGGCAAGACTTTCCATACTTGTCAGGGTATCAGGGTGGTCATCTCCTAGCATCCGCTTCCTCTTCTCCATAACCATCACCTCGAGCGCCTCCAGTTCCTTCAGGCGAAGTGCTTCGCCGAAGATTAGTGCTATTTGCATCCCGACTGATGGATTTATCTCATCCAGCTTGAGTGACGCTACCGAGTTGGTATGTTTCAAAAGTGTGCGCCGATATTTGAGGTCCTCGTCAGTGAACGTCGAAGAAATAGATAACCCAATGATAGTGAGAACTAGTTTTTGCATGTCGTGTCGGTTTCCTTCGAACGTGGTGCCGCTCCAGTAGTGTACCAGCGGATGAATGGTGTAGGTGCGATTCTGGTGATCATACTCAATAAGCGAGTATGATCCAAGGCGCATTACAACTTTCTGGAATGCCCAGGAACTCCAGTGCCAATCTTGTTTTCCCAGCTGGTTCAGCAGCGTCGACACTTGATCCTGCAGTTCCGAATCCTCTAGATTTAGTTGAGACAGCGCCGCTTTTTCGAACATTTTCTCCGAAATTCCTTCGTGGTGCAGGCAGGAGCAAACTTGGAGAAAGGACCTTGCCGGTCCATCGAGTTTATCGTAGCTTAATCTCCATGTCGAATAGACGGCTAATTGGTATGGATCCTGGCTTTGAATCTCTTCGTTCTGCAGCAAATTGTCGCGTTCATGTCGGTAGAGTTCTCGATATTGACTCAAGGACGAGTGGCAATGAATGAAAGCTCCAGCTTGAGCGACAGCCAATGCAAAGCAATGAAGTTCCTGTCTCGTTATGTCAGCACGAAAATCTCCACGAAACAGAAAAAGAAAAAAATTATTACCTGTACAATGGTCTCTGATAGTGCGTTATTTTCGGCACTGTTCTCCGCCCGAGCCTGAACCAAAAGCAAACTTTTTGCGTCTTCGAGATCCATCCCTTTAACCTCCGCGTCCGCCTCTTTAGCAGTGTAATGGCGAAGCTCTCGGTTACGTGTTGTAATGAGAATATTTCCAGATGAGCACAAAGGAAAGAACTTGTTCAGCTTCAGGTCAATATTGTCTGCGTTATCGAAGACGAGGAGCCAGTTTCCGTCTGTTTGGCTTGCAAGCCAACGCAGACTCGCATCCACGCTTCGCTTGGCATTTCCTGGGGCAATTGCCTCAAGATCCGCTTGAAGGATCTCTTCATTCGTGGCGTCAACGTAAAAAATATGGGAAAAGCTATACATATAAATTTTTGTCGGTAAATCATGATCATATGTGAGCAACTGTCATACCGTTTGGCCTTGGATTTTTCAACGAATTTGAGCGCAAGTTGGCTCTTTCCTGCACCGCCTAGGCCATGGAGCACAAATATGCGCTGACATCCACACTCTGAGTCGAAATAGTTGCACATCTTATCGAGGATGTCCTTTCGACCTATAAATGAGGCTACAGGAGGCGGACAAAGTTTGCGTTCTGGGATGTCTTGAATCGATTCCGGGGGTGGCCTAGGGGAAACTAAGGCAATGGTGAGGCATTCTCCGGACTAAAAATGAGGTTAACCCATACCAAGCTGCTCGATCGTAAGCCGCGCTTTCGGCACTGTGATTAGATTTCCCAACAGCGCCAGCCTTTCATCGACTTCCTTTCTTCTCAGATACTGGGTTGTATGGGCCTCCACTTTGCTCAATCTTTCCCAGTCAGAAAGCTTGATCCCCTGCATCCCTTGCTCGACATTGAGCCGAAAGTATGTCATCGGCAATTGTGCGAAGAGGCGTAGCATGTGTTCGTGCGTATCCTCACAATCAATCGCGATTGCCTTCAGCGCATTGATGACATCCGCTGGTATGATCTGCTGGAAAAAACCAGGTCTTCTGATGCTGACTGCATCTACCTGTCCAGTACCAATGCTCACCAGGCACCCTATGGGACGAGCTCCGAATAGAGTGTTGGCTTCATCGAGTACAACCCAGCTGGGGTTATTGCGGCCTACTCCTCCATCGATGAAAGGCTGCGCCCTCCCAATCTCGATACGTTTGAAGAACGTCGGCGCTGCAGATGTCGCTCGAGCGGCCTCCCAAATCTTGCATTCGGTATGTGTTTCGTGAGACTCGTAAGTCCTGAATACTGTCGGAATGTTCATGTTGTGTGCATTCTTGGCGCAGACGAAGCTAAAGCAAAGATGTAAAACCAGAATAAATACTAGAGTGGCTTATACACTCACGTCCGGCAGCCTGTGGGCTCATTCCTTTCCAGTAACGGTGATTCCGAATCACCAGTGACGTCCCTCACAATAGACTTAATTGCTGCCTCAAGTTTCGTCGCTTTGAATTTTCCATCGCCTGGCCTTCCCTTCGGATGAGAGAAGACATTTTTCACCATGGTATCGTAGTGTTTTATTGCCGTGTCGACGTCCATCCGAAGCCGTCCAAGCATCAAGGCAGCTATCCTGTAGTGTAAGAATTTAGCCGTCGCGTATTGTGTTTGTAGCATCTCGCTCACCCTCCGGTACTGGTACCACCGATCAAGTCAAAGTAATCACATGGCTTTGGCAGTCGAGTAAGCAGTGGCTGACCCTCCTGCTTCAGTTTATTGTTCTCGTCGATCATCACCTTGTGCATGATTTCTTTGACGATGAGCAGCGCCGAAAGTCCACGAACGCCACCGCCGTCTGCTCAGAGATTACAAGTCAGAAACTATGACCGCGAGCTGATATCGTTAAGAATCCAACCCAATGCAAGTAGTCTGACAGGTTTTCCCTCGTTGGATATGTTCATCGTTAGAGTATAGGCGATGTCCTGACACTCGATGGGAGTCAGGACAGAGCTTTCAAGCTTGTCCACGGAAGTCCACCAAACGATAAGTCTATCATTCCCAGTGTCATGACACAGCTGTACTTCCCACAGCTCTTACGGCAGATGTACTTTCGAATGATTTAGCGAGCTTCGTGGGTCATAGGACTCGGGAGAAGGCCAATTTCGCTCATGATCATCACATAGTATTGCAGAAGCTCTTAGAAACATAGGAACAGCTGTTCCATCCCAGTTCAAAAAGCATACAAGTTTCGTGCGAGAGTCACAGACTCAATCAGTAGCCAGAGAGAGTTTCAGCAGCCATAAAAGATTTTTACTTTGAAGATGTAGGTGCCTGGTCAGAAGGGACAGACTCGGAATATAGTCGGCAAGCCAATTCAATCCTAATAGAGCCAAATAGATCATCACCAGTGGCGGTGCTTCTCCTCAACCTCCACTGAGTCTTAATCTCCATCTAGATCTCACATCGACTGTACTCTGAAACTCCCAGAGAGCCTTGGTCCTCTATTCTCGTCTTCAGCACCCAAGATCTCAGGCGCGCGCTACCAGCTAGATTCTGTTTTGGTGTGTGCCGTGCTACATAACTTGCAATTCGACAGGAAAGACGCCCAAGGCTGGGCCTCCAACGCTGGTTATGTTCAATCTTCCCATCACCTACGCACACCTGGCGTTCCGCGTTATTCATTCCCACTCATGGGAGGATCGCTATCTTGGCGAATTTTTAGGCCTTTACTAAAGACCTAGCCGGCTCCCAACTGGACGAACTTGGAAGGAGGAAATGCTCGAAGCTTAACCTTACGGACTATATGCGTCTACTTGGTGATTACATGAGTCCCAAAGTGTACAATTATACGCCTCCATGGCCAGTCAGTCCTCTCCCTGATTAATCTCGCGACTCACCATCCAGAAGTTCAGAGGTTTCGTCGAGGATTGGTGTCTACCCAGCATTTCCGAAAACTAGCTGACAAGGAGCGGTACGGTTGCCGTGCAGGTATTTTGTGTATACTCACCGGCCAGTCGTGCATGAAGTAGCGGAAGGCCAACACTGCCCAACTCCACCCATTCTGTAAATTTTGGTGACGCGCCATCGCGGCTAGTGCACTGTGCTGGTCAAGGCCATGTACTCCCGCCGTCTGTCCGAGCCGGAGCCCAAGTTCGCCTTAACATTTAGCACTATCGGAATATTGTCGGCAAACAATTCAGTCTTATCATATAGCGATAGCTCCTCTTCTCAACCGCCTCCGCATTTCCTATGGATCCGTATCTCAATCTGGATCTCATATCTGCTGTACTCTAAAGCTCATCGAGAACAACTGGTTCCCCTGTTCTCACCGTCAGCGATCTTACACGTGTGCTCCGAGCTAAAATTCTGCTCCAGTATAGAAAATGGAAGAAATTGCTACTTTTCTGGAATTCATGGATTACATTCGCATCCGAGTCATCACATACTGTATCGAAGCAAGGGTGGGTAATTTGGGTAGAGGCTATCGAGCGGCTAAATTGGACCCCTAAATCCAATTCAAGGCCGCCATAGCCTAAAGGACGCCTTTGAAATCCAGGAGGTCTCAAGCTGCGGCTCAGCGCCGAACACCAAAAAGATGTTCGTGGATAAAATTAGTTGCTGTTCATCATAGAACTAGATAAATTTCATACGTGAAATGATACGGGAGGTTTCTAGATTGGGTTCTTAACCATAATGTGTCGGAAGTATAGCTGGGGACTGAAATTAGTCATACTGTAACTTGTGTAAGGGTCGAATTTGTGAGATCTATTTTTATTTTTAGCAGTGCCAACCTTTTTGAAAACCTCTGTAATATTTTCTTCGAGTACACTTCTGTCGCCTTGGATCCATACTTATCAATGGCCCTGCTCAAACAGACGTACCTTACTCCCCTAATCGTCTCCATCCAATATCTAAGAACTATGGACCGCTCACTCGTCGCCGGATGCTGGTTTCTGGAACTTCTGGTTTGTGAAACCGATATATGACACCGCCGAGATCACCCTGAGATCACTCAAAGAGACCCCACCCAGGTCGCTCAATCCGCCTAACCACCGCCCAATCCGCCCAACGGACTTTTCACCCAGAACTTTTTTCACCCAGAACTCCAAAACTAAATCTCATCCTGCGCAAACATTCCCCCATGACGAGTCCAACTCATCATCTGCTGCCATATTATGGCCTTCCGACTGGCATTTGCACAAATTTTTTAGACTCGAAGCCGTCTCCTTGGGGGGAAATTCTTCACCGTGAGTTTGAATTAAGACTGGAAGAACTACACCATGATCGAGTACATGGCAACTTTTAAACTCCGGCTCGCCATATGCGGAACGAGCTCCCACGGACGCGCTTGATCGACGCGTGTCGACACGTGACATTTCTATCCTAGTTTGCATGTACGAAAGCCTCTCCATAAAGGACATACCCTTTAAACGACTTCCCCAGGACGAGAGATACTCGTTGACGGTTGCTGTTAGTACTGGCTTGCCCTCTGTAAGCACATTATTTTATCGGCGACGCTCCGTTAGCTAACCACCTTCAGGCTATCACAGACTTCAGACCCAAGCACCGTTCGAATCAAGACGCACCAGAAGCTGAAAGTCACTACTGGATGATCTCGTGTCTAAAATCCAACGAGCTGCGCTTGCCCGCAATATCGAAGAGGAACTCAAAATCATGCTATGAGTTTTATCTGGGAAAGGGAAGGGAGCCAATGGAAGGCTAGAGGCGCCGAAGGGAAGAAAATGTGGGAGGAAGGGAAGGCACTTCGGAAAGAGTGATTATATTGTTTTGCTCAACTGTCTGCTGTGCTGATCTGACTCAGATATTGTTAACGTGAAGGGAAAGTCGTGAAATCAGCTCTCAAAGACTCCCAAGTTGTTTTCGCGACCTGCCATCCAACTCTAACTAACAAATTGACATCGTCATTATCGACGAGGTACACATGCTGTGGTCCATATGCAACGATATCGCCTCCCAGAACGTCCCTCGTATACTCCGGGTTGGCTGAAGCTCTCCTGGCTCGATCTTTAGGTATACCCCTCTCCACTCGTTATTGCAAGCTTTAGGCTAAGACGTTGTTCTATCGATAGGACTCTCTCAACATCACGCCACTCCATTCATCGCCAAACCAGACGCCTCTATACCGGTTCACTCCCAAACCACTGGCACTCATCCAGCGCGAACAGATCCCGACAACGATCCCAAATCTTGACGTCTACTTGCACCCCCAACGATGGCCGACGTGGGGTCCCTTACCTGCTCCGCTTCTATATCGTGACGCTTGTACATGTCTCGTCCAACAAGCCTATATCTCTTACTGGCCAAGGTTTCCCATACTCGACACCCACAACACCATTTTATGCGTACCACCCATTCTGCGTCAAGTTTTGGTGGTGCACCATCGCGGCTAGTGGCAGGGACAGACCTGGAATATCATCGGTAAGGCAATTCAGCCTTATAATAGAGTCAACCTA
>Ga0247741_1000806_pt1 | contig 17201 bp, 22 predicted proteins | sample UWRJL213509R2_FD_180945 | JGI IMG/M metagenome (GOLD analysis project Ga0247741, IMG submission 180945) | Plant litter microbial communities from Arlington Agricultural Research Station in Wisconsin, United States - UWRJ-L213-509R-2 | ecosystem: Environmental > Terrestrial > Plant litter >... | reverse complement strand
ACGCGTTTCTTAAACCACATTTTGGTGTCGGCCACATGGGTGGGGTACAGGGGACAGGGAACCGATTTCGTCCAAACCACCTGAGCTGGGGACAGGGGACGGCCGAATTGAACGAAATGGTACAGTAACGTTAAGAAATGGGGATTGAAGAAAGAAGTTAGGACTCAGAGTACCATCGCTTCCAGAAATTATTTGGGTCTTGGCCTTGCTACATGTTTGAGGGCGAGGACCAAGAGACCAGCAAGAGACATGAAGGTCGAGACGATGGGATACGCATTCCCATTCTTGGAAGCCTGATGGCGTGACTAGTGACTGTCACCACAAGGGCCCAGCTGGGCAGAAAATAGGGGTTTGATGACATAATCTCGCTGTGTGACCAGCCAAAGGTGAGCACGCGCACGAGTGGTTCCTTCCCATTTCGATGCTCTCAAGATGTCTGTTATCTGCTCTTCAACCGCCACCATCTCGCTATCTGATTTCAAGAACAATGTCCGCATCAGCCTACATCTTTCCCTATGACCACCAGTCAACTGGCCAGATCGTCGAAGGTGTTGACCCAGCTGAGCTCTGGTCGACTACCCCGCAGGCAGACAAACCACCTAAAGCAGGGACCACGAGGACCTTCTACAACACCCCAGCGTCGAAGGTCACGACAGTCTCTTCGTTGGGTGGCGATTTCGCCTCTAAATGTGGCAATGTGAAACGTGAACTCGTCCGAAAATCGGTTGGAAGCGCTGTCAAAGAGCTCAAAGGCTACGACGGCGTCAAGGACGTCTCTATTGACGCGTCTGCAGACCCACACGCAGCTGGTAAGCACTGGTCAGTATACTACTGTGATTCTCTTGTTGAACTGCTCTACTATTAGCCGTGGCTGCTAACTTGGCGCTGTATAAATTCAGTCTCAAGACATCGCCTCCATCGCCTTTCAATCCCAACCTGAAGGAAGCCATTGCAGAGAAACTCTCTTTCTCACCACTCCAAGCATCTAAAGAATGGGATCAAGGTGTTGTCTACGCTCAGTCGCAGAATCTGGCCAGAACCGTACGTTCTTCGTGTTTACATGGCGCTCGTGGCGCTGACCATACGAAACTAGCTTATGGAGCTACCTGCCAATATGATGACTCCGACAGTGTGTATAGTTATCCTTATGATTTGTCGCATCTAATTTCATTCTTGACACGTCAGGCCTTCTGCGAACGCGTCAAGAAAGAGTTCGAAGGCATTGCAAATGTTGATATCATTGTTCGTGATGAAGGTAGGATATTACTGTCCGAGTTGAAGGACGATATTTACTTCTATTGCTGTAGTATGGGCCGCGGAAAAGAACATGGTATGATTTTCAAGACTAAACACTTTTGGTTTTGGTCCTAATTCGGTATTCAGAACGTTTTCCTTTCGGTTACCCACGGAACGTCTGAACCTGCGAAATTCTTGGAAATGTGAGTGCCCTCGCCTACTCATGCCTGTCTATTCCAGTTCATATCTACTTTACAGTCACTACAAGGGTGCAGCAGACAAAAATGCTCAACCTCTTGCCTTTGTTGGAAAGGGCATCACTTTCGATTCTGGAGGAATCAGCTTGAAGCCTGGTGCTGTATGTGAATTCTCTTTCTGAGTTGCGCATGGTCTGACTAGTTTCAAGGGGATGAAATTGATGCGAGGAGACATGGGTGCGCATGCGCTAGGAGTACATTGGGACTTGAAACTAAGACTGACTTTTGCTGCTAGGTGGTGCCGCCACTGTTGTTTCCTCGGCCTGGGCCATCGCCAAACTCAAGATTCCGTAAGCGCTTTTGATTGCGCACATTTACTCACACATTGAACGACTTCCTGGCAGTGTCAATCTTGTAGTTTCTACTCCGCTCACCGAGAATATGCCCGGACCCAGCGCGACCAAACCAGGAGACATGTAGGTTTTTCTTGTTTAGGGTAAATATTCCATTCTCACACCCTTACAGAGTTTACGCCATGAACGGAAAGTCTGTAGAAGTTGACAACACGGACGCTGAAGGCCGCCTTGTTCTCTCGGATGCCATCTACTATACAGCAACGGAATACAAACCTCACACGTTGATCGACGTAGCCACTCTTACTGGGTAATGCTTGGCGTGTTCCTCTCTTTGCTTAGCTTTTTAACCAACTAACACATAGCGCAATGGTAATCGCTCTTGGAGAAGTATACTCTGGGGTCTTCTCGGTGCGTCTGTATAATTAGGGTCATAGTAGAAGCCTTCTAATCGACATTATTCAACAGACTTCCGATCAGCTCTGGGAACAACTTCACGTCGCTGGCGAAGTCGAGTACGACCGATTCTGGCGCATGCCTCTCGATGATGATTTCGGGCCCCAAATACATTCATCTAACGCGGACCTTCAGAATGTCAGTTTCCATCCCTTATTGAGACGTTCAATCTGGCTAACAAATGACGATGAGTATCTAGACCGGCGGTAAAGCCGGAGGAAGCATAACTGCCGCTCTCTTCTTGAAACCTTTCGCTGAGGGCATTGAAGCTAAAGATGGAGAGGAACCCGCCATGAAGTGGGCTCACATCGACATTGCTGGGAGCATGGAGGTATGCCCCTGAATTGCCCTCGCTCTTAGTTTAGCGTTTAGCTAATGTATGGCTTTTTTTAGGCTACAAGGCCCTCCCCATACCAGGAGAAGGGAATGACTGGTCGTCCTGTTCGGTAGGTGATTCTGCAGTCATATCGCACTTGGTCTGACAATGTCTTGTTTAGTGCTCTAATCGAATATGTTCGGCGCTTGGCGAACGCCTGAAAAGCTATGTCGCACACATACGGTACTTCAAATGTAAATCCTCTTTCGCATATGCTTAATCATGATAATGTTCGACAATCATGCGCGACCGCTCAAAAATACACTGATTAGCATTACACATTACTTTGGATACAAAGGGTATATGTTATGGACAGATCTGAACTTGAGGACAGTGACGATCACCAGCTCAAAAACCAAGCTGTTCCGCAAAGCTACTCCACGATGAATCCAGCACTACGCCCGCGCCAAAGCCCCCGGGTTGGAATCCACTCTGGAAGCCTGAACCAAAGCCTGTGCTCATCGGTTGACTAAAGTAAGGTGCATGAACCTGAGGCAATGGTTGAAACGCCTGAAGGAGGAACTTCGACTGATCGTACGAAGTTTCACGAGCGGGGATGAGTTGTTGTGAAAAGGTATGATAATGTTGGAAAGGTTGATGGTGCTGCTGCTGAAATGGTTGATGCTGAGTCTGCAAACGTGGCTGAGGAGGTGGTTGGATGTGTGGCGGTTGAGGGTCTGAACGATGTTGCGATGAGAATGGCTGTGCGACGGACGAGGGGTCGCTTGGGTGGTCATAGAATGTCATGTTGCCTGCAAAAGGGCCTGCGCTGCGAGCGACGAAGTCTCTCAGGTCCTGGACCAGAGTCGAATGCAGGTTTTCATTGTCAGACGCTGAGGTAGAGTGGAATGAAGTCGCCGAAGAGGACGTTGCCCGAGGATGTTGATGCTGATCCGCCGTGTCTGAGATTGTTACGGAGGTGGCACGTGAACGATTTTCGGCCGTCGATGACGCAGATGGGTGATCAGAAATGAGATGGGTCTTGCCATTCAGACGCTCGAGTTCGGAGGGTGTTATACTGGGGTCTTCGTGATGATAGTATGACTTGACATGTGAAGGCCCGAGAACTTCATGAGCTTTACGTTGAAGTGTTTGAACGGTGATCTACATGACGGGAAATGTGTCAGTTAAAAGAAAGCTTCATAGGGAAGATGAAAGTTAAGGTGGTGCGAATCAAACTTACAAGAAGTTTGTCGGCTGAGCGACATGATTTTGACGCCGAGTCGAAAAGTGAGGTCGCGTTATCGAGCTGCTCCAGCGCAGGACCTGCTAGATGCGACGTCGGGGCTCGTGTGACCACCATGCAGAGCATGATCTACAGGTTATTATTGGTTCATTAGAGCATAATCAGCATTTTTAAAGTATGGACATACTGCAGCAGAGAGTCCGTATGACCAAGGGAAGTTGATACGAGATAGCTGCTTCGGTATAGCCATCCAAGTCGTAGCCAAGCCATGGATCAGTCGCCATGAAGATCGGAAAACAGCCACCACTGAAGGCAAATATCGATGGCGACGCAAATCTGAAGGACTTTCTTGCAAGGCTATCGCCACGTAAGAGCGATGGAGGTTAAGAAGAGCTACAGTGAATCGACATCAACGACAGCGTTACTAAACAGGCAAAGTGTACACCAACTTATTTCCTTCGCGGACAGAATTAGCCACCGGTACATCGAGACGTCTTGACAGGGTGCAGACTCTTCCTCCATAGGCATTCTCCATGACAGTGGCACATGGAAGTCTCGGATTTTCCGATCGAAATCAACAGTTACAGGATAAGCAGGCTGCCGGGGGCCAAAAGCACTCGTCATGACCGAGTGCAGCAAGAGAGTGTAATGCGCATGCCAGAGATGATCTGTATAGTAGGTAAGGAGGCATCCACAACTTATCGATTCAAGACACTCACAATCTCCATCTCCTCCCGTTATAAAGTCAGACGAGGTTGGGGTGTCGTCGAACCCTCGAGGATATGCGCAATCTATATTGTTCTTGGAAATACTGACAGATCTGCCGATGTTGAAACTCTGCACATATAATGATCAATGGATGCAACGGGAAAGTATCAAACGACATACACCCCATGTATCAGAAATGAACAACCTCCAGAAAAGAGCGGTTCGCCGTAGAACGAGATCTTCATGCATCTTCCAACGCTTGCCATCAAGGTCTGAATTATGAGATTAGAACTAGTCGAGAGGGAATCTCGAATCCGCTTACGCAACCCGATCTGTGTGGTGTGAGTCTTTCCTTTCTACCAAGAGATAATCGATTGACTCACGCTATCGCTCAGTCGTAGAGCATCACCAATGTTCGCCCAGGGCGAATCAGGGCCGCTTGCGTCAGAGTCAGTTAAATCAAGGTAATGTGCCATATGGATCTGCGTGTCTCATGGTTCAAAAGGTAAGATACGCGGATTATAAGACGACGGCCTACTAAGGTATGAATGGTTGCCAATGTCGTCTGTCTTAATGGCTGCGAAATATTGAGGGTAGCTCGTGCAAGGTAGTAATATTCATGTGCTTCTGTAGAATAGGGCTGTTTGTTGGAGTCGAATAGGGTGGCAATAGCAAAGATAATGAAAAGCAGAGATACTGCATTGTACTGCTCGAAAGCGCTCAGGTGCCTGCATGATTGAATTAGGATGTCTGCCAAGGAAAATACTGTAAATACGTACTCGTATCGATAAACAAGAGCCAGGATCTCGTCGATAAGTTCACTTCTTGGAATGGGGTTATAACTGAATGAGGGCTGAGCGGAATATACACAGCAGAAGAAGGGGATAAGATCACTAACAGGAACTTTCCGTATTCCATATAGACTTCGCACAAGTGATACGCTTCTGCGCGCGGCGGTAAATAATTGAGAATATCAGAAGACAAATTCTCATCGGGGATGGCGGAATCAGGGAAGGCGACCTCCATGATACTTCGGGGAACCCGGGGTAGAGTGGGACGAGGAACCCCACGAGATTTCGTTGAAGCCTGGCAGAAGTTGGTTAGAGAGGAAGGGGGCGAGTAAGAAGCAGTCTACTTGAATGAAGTACTGTCGAGAATGAATCAGCGACGCGTTAATCGACGATGAAATCGCCACAAACCTCTGGACGGGAAGTCCTTCCATAGTGCTGTGATTCCCCTCTGCGGCCTAATATCAAAGTACCAAACGAGTCGATAGGGTTACGCTCATCTTCTGGAGGATTTGGATGTGTTGGGCTAATGCGCGAAGTTGACGGAGACTTGCTCGATGAAGATGTGCTAGGTTCCGATGATGACCCTTGGAGGAAACTGGGACGGAGAACATCTGTGCGTAAAAGAGGATGGGGCTGATCCGAAGCGCTCTCTTGAAGTGCTTGAAGACCAGTCTCCAGCTCTCGATTCCGCAGAATCAGCTGCTCTATTCGGTCGTGAAGTTCGTCTGTACCGGCGAGGATCATTCGGTTGCCTTTCCCCTGTGCAAGTTCGCCTGGAGATTGGTTAGCATCTAGGCAAGGCATGATGAGTGAAGGAAGTAGACCGACCATCCGGACAAATCGTTCCACAGCCCCGGGATACACACTTCGAGCATGGCACCTATTCAAGGTGTTCAGATTCGAGGGAAAAGGCAGAGCGCTCGCTTGTTCGGCGATATTCTGAAACGTACACTTTTGTCGCATTTCAGCTTTAGTCTCCTGCATTCCTTACAGGCAGTAGGACTTGTAAAACGCCGTAGATTAGTACAACATTTTATACTGACAGATGATTAGCGCACATTCTTCCGGGTTTCTTTTTCTCTCTTGGTTCTTTCTCCTTGCCCTTCCCCTTCGATCCCAAAACCATGAAGCGCTTTCTAGGTGTGTTTGTGGGGTATCAAGTTCGTTAGAATGGCATTCCTAGAGGTCGTGGTCGTTCCCCGGGAGAGGTGCAGATGAATTCAGCTCGACGGGAGCATTTAAAGCATGGGCGGTGCTGAGACCGTTCCGACATGTTTTGTGTGGCAAGCACTGAGAGTGGCCTGCACGATGTTTGGTGCCTCGGGGCTCGGCTATCAATTTGATAAGTAATTTATTCTAACTTAATATTTTCTTCTGGTTTAGCTAAGTCACACCACCTTACCTCGAGTCCACTGGAAGTATACATGCTTCAACGAAGTAAAAGTGAACCGCCCCAAATTGGTAAACGTAAACAGCAATTCTAGGTACTGAAACTATGAAAAGCAGTTTTTTAAAATCTCTACATTAGTATCATAGTATACAGGCCTCACTTGGAAGTTGCAACACACTTATCCAACTAAATCTTGACGAGTTAATTCTGGTGAAATGATAATAATTATCCTCAGCCCGTGTTCCGAGAGAGCGAAGTGCTGACGATAGGTCGGAAATATAACCGCGCAGTCAATAACAGTCTTTTTGAGCATTCGTGTGACTGCTATATTTTGTGATCTGAGGAGTGTCGTTCTTGGCTTCAAGAATTGTATTTTCAAACACAGAAGAAGGCCTGCCACCGAGCATGACGCCTTGAGGCCCGCCAATATCGGGATCGATTTACCTTGGTCCCATGTGACATTATAGAGAGGTGTGAATTTTTAGAGGAGATTGAACCTGTACAATAGACCGCCATGAATGGACTCTTGTATTGACCTTGGGTGCACCTAGGTACGATACTTATCGGCATAAGCGTGTGCGATGACTAAAAATAGATCAAGTGCCCAGCTCCTTCGAGCCCAAGTTCGATCACTGGGACAACATACTTCTATAATTGGATTTGTGAATAGTGTAGAGCTTGGTACGATAGAAATGGTACTTAAGATAAACCATAGCTTATGTTTTAAACACAGATCATGACCTCTCCTAGCCTACCTGCTAGCGCGCCGCAGTATTGGCGTCGTAGCTATTTGTCATCTATCAATAAATGCAAGTAGCGGCATTTTCAAGTGCTAACCTGCTCAATTCCGTGCGTTGTGACACTTGAAGGTTGTCGGAGAATAGTGTGGTCCGCTGCGGGCATGGGAGACAAATTCGCACGACTGATAAGACAACAACCTTGCTCTTTTTGCTGTTCTTACTCAATCCTTACCTTACTTGAACACAAAATCTGGACTCATAATACCCATGAACAAATCCATATTGTTGGAGTAGTTGGAGTGTTACGGTAGGTCACAGGACATGAACATAAAGCTACTGATCGCTCGGACTCGAAAAACGTGGGGTCCAAATGCCTACTTGTCCGAGTCGGTCTGCCTCCAACTGTCATCCTCGACGCCAGATAGGTCCTCTGGAATGTGGATTAATCATTCCTGACGTCATTAGTCGCGTCTTGATGGTCCATGCACGCGCTTTCCTCCGCCTCGACTTGTGTCTATCAGGCATCTGTTCATGTCCAAACCTCTTGGAATGGATTGCCAGCTCTGATCACTGGAAAGTTGTGCCATTTCGTACTGGTTCGAGTCTTGATTTGGGGCGTTTTTATTAGCCTTTCGTGCGGTCTCGCGCCTCCGCATAGTGTGCATTTCCTGGACGATCCACCTCGAGGCGATGTGTCTGTCAGATGTCCTGTGACCATTCCTGCTGTCTCTTTTGTGCACAAATCAACTTATATATGACTCGCTCCAAGACAAGCCGTTCTTCCGAAGAAGGTTTGTGACGTGTGATAATTGGATTTCATTTTGTGCACCAATCATTAGGCGGAAGCGAACAGGGTTCTCGGGTCTCTTTAAAAACTTGTGGTATCAACCAGCAGCCTCCTCGTTTCCTCGTGCTTCCGTATTACGCTCAGAACATGCACTCTCGCAACACCACACTGTCGTCAATAGACGAAAAGTTGGCCATCGACTCCCATTTAACCAGCAGTCCCATCGCCGAGAATACACAGTATCCTGGGTTTCGCAAGACCACTTCTCCTAGTGGGGACGATGTTTCAAGCACATCAGAATACGATGAGCCTACTGTCCCACCAAACCACCAACATAGAACCTTGATTCTTTGCTTTGACGGAACAGGTAAGGTTTGTTATACCATGTCCAACTTTGTCACCAACCTTAAACCAACAGGCGACCAATTCGATGATGACGTAGGGGCTTTCTTTTACGCATTTTCTTACGATCACTGAACTTGTGATGCAGAATTCGAATATCGTCAACTTCTTCTCCATGTTGAAGAAGGACGATCCCAAAGAGCAGCTTGTGTACTACCAGGTTCTCACCTTCGCATCACTGAGGCGCCAACAGCATACTGACTTTCCACAATTTAGGCAGGAATTGGGACATACACAATCCCTCAAGTTGCCAAACCGATGATGGCGAAATTTCACAAAGCAATGGATGCCATGGTCGGTGTCCATCTGAATGCCCATGTTATGGGTGAGTGTTGCCCTGTGCAATTTTCGACGATCACCCCAAGCTCATCAATCGTGACTTTGTGATCGAAAGGAGGATACGAGTTCCTCATGCAAAACTGTATGTTTTTGTACTCACCTTAAGGAAGGACCAGCAAGACTCATTGAACCCAGATGAGCACGGAGATAAAATATTCCTTTTCGGTTCGTTGAGCTATCTATTTATGCCCTAATAATCAAAGCTAACCGTGTTGTAGGCTTTTCACGAGGAGCTTGTACGTGTTAACCTACCACTTGGTTTCATTTCTGTCCAGATCTCACCAAAAGTGTACAGATACGGCGAGGGCTCTGGCTGGAATGTGAGTGACGCTGTGCCACCTAACTCTAATCACACTCTCACAAAATGCATCAGGATCCACAAGGTCCCTATTTAATTGTATGTGGTACTCCTGTCTTACCGCTTCTTTGAACAGGTTGGATTATTGCCGAGATTCAACCTCCAACAAGTCCCATTCGCCTACAAGATGTATTCTCGAGAAGATGAGACAGGCTGGCGACAAAGCGCGGCGTTCAAGAAAGCTTTCTCCATCGATGTCGATATCGAAATGATTGGTGTTTGGTAAACTCCTTTCGCTATCATTTCAAAGCATAAGCTAACATACTCGAAAGGGACACTGTCGGTTCTGTCGGGATGATTCCCAAACGTCTGCCATTCACAACTTTCAACACACATGTCAAACATTTCCGCCACGCGATCGCTTTGGATGAGCATCGCGTTCGATTCAAACCTAATTTCTATAATCGTCCCACGCACGATGAGCTAGAAAAGGGACTCAAGTGGGGCGAAGGGGTACGATCCAAGATGCACGAAAAGCCCCATCGGAGGAAGACTATGCGAGAACTTGAGCGTCAGTACACTCGAGGTGGTTCGCATCAGACTGACGTTAAAGAGGTCTGGTTCGCTGGATGCCATTGTGGTACGCGACCTCAGAAGGGCTTAGTCCGCACTATAGATCTAACGAGTCTATGTCTTGTCTCTAGATGTTGGAGGAGGTGCGGTGAAGAACGAGCTACGAAACAATCTTGCTCGCATCTCCCTACGATGGATGATACGACAATGCTTCGAGCTCAACACTGGTATTCTTTTCCATCGCGATACGTTCAAATATGCTGGACTGGACTACCACATGCTTTGGCCGACCGTCAAACCCCGCCCAGAACCTGTGACCACTTTCTCCAACGGTCCGCCTGCGCAGACTCGTGCTCTGGCCACGATGGGTATCAAAGGAACTTTTGAGGATGCTCCAGACTTCGTCAGCGAGGAGGAGGAAGATCTCGCTGATGCGCTTTGTGGTACTAACGATATGCTCAAGATCTCTAAAACATGGTGGATATTTGAGTACATACCCCAGAAGATTCGATTCCAAAACGACGATGACACATGGGTTTTGAAGCTTTCGTGAGTTGCCTGGACTACTTCTCTGCTTTTTTATTCATTCTGAACGGATGCCAAATGTTACTATAGCATCAATCGAGCTCGTGGCCGGGTAATTCCCAAGCAGAGATTGGAAGGCGTTCATATTCATAGGTCGGTGAAGCTGAGGATGGAGCTGTTTAAAGACCACAAAAAGCCTTACAAGCCAAAAGCAAGGATTCTCCCTGGCGTTGAACCAACTTGGGTTGACTGATTTCCGCTTGAGCTGTTGTGATGTACTTTCAATTGTCGGGCTGCGATGCGGCGGACAAATTCCAATATCAAAATTATATAGTTGCTTCAACGACTCCCTAGTACTCCCGAAATTTCGCTCATACATACACCGGCCTCCTTCCGGCCTGGTGCATCATTATCTGGAACCACTTCTCCATCTTTGAAAGTACCATGGAAACGTTGAGAGTACAGGATAAGATCCTGTATTGTGCGATCTTCGCTGGTCTCAAAGGTGAAGGAAAAACTTGTCGGTTTCCATCAAGCTTGCCGTGCGAGAGATTTCTCAGAAGAAATGGTGGATTGGGTCAGTAGCAGTCTCAATCTTGACCATGTCGAGAGTCTTGAGCGACGGCATCCCCTAAGGAACGATATGATATCCTCCGCTTCATTGGTGACATCGGTAAGAACGAACGTCGTAAGATCCCATCCAGAATATTGAACGAAATTCCCAATGCTCTGGACTTGAGTTCGATAGTGGGTATAACACAGCAGGTGCCTCAGGGAAGAAAGCGCAAGGCCGTCCCATGCCTCCCTGAGAGTGTCTCTCCACTGGTAGGTATTCAAAAGATTCATTCAGGATAACACTGGGAGGTGTTGGTAGAAATGGGTCATCCTGGTCTTTGATGGACTCAGCTGTGAAGGTGGTGAGGTTGGGAGCCCGACGAATAACTTCCAAGCATTCACTGAGGCTGAGATCGGTCCCTTGAAAGTCGGCAAGGGTTTTCCAATCAAGGTCTATGTTCCGGACATACGTCCCCCAAAGTTTGACCGTGGTCGGACTCGTTCTTGTCGTAGGTGCCAGGATGTCTGTTGTCTTCGTTGTGTTGGCCATACTGTCGAATGGATAGATTCTGCAAGGATAGCACAGCGCACCCTACATCACATGGTTTATGCCACCGAAGCCAGGCTGTGATTCCCTTCAGAACGGCAAATGCAAGGGGGACCACCTCGAAGTCGGTGACGGCAAAAACATGATACATCAGCTTTCTGAGAGAGCCTCAAAGCGTGCGAACATTCGGCCCGATATCCCGCACGCCAACCTGAACCTTCTTCACGTTTCCTCGGGTCTCTGCGACGTCGACCCATTCGCCTTTTAATACCAGAGCCTATACCTGTCGTGTGCCTCTCGCGGGCCTAATGATTCCCACATTTTTTTATCATGAGTCCCATGGAAATGTCCTCCCTAGAGATCCACAACCTGCTGAGCTTTGACGACTTGATATCATACTACCATGTTGGCCAGAATTACTGAATTCAAGCAATCCCAAGAATGTGCGATGCTACACATGTATGTGCCTGTTTAATCTTGGCTGAAGCTTCGATCCCGATGTGAAGGTTACGACCTCTTAGCTATGAACCATCGCCCATCCAGCTCCATTTGCTTTACTATGGGTCACTCAGAAGGTGAGCCCTATATCTCCGCTTTTCCTCCCCCAATCCAAGCGCTACAGGCTTACTTATCTCTTCTAGAATAGTCGCAGTCTGCTGATTATAAAGCAAAATCAAAGTTCAAGTGTACTAGCGTCAACGACTTCTGCATATACGACCTTACCTTGCCAATCATACGTGGACTATCACACCTATACGATGGAAAGATCGACACGCAACATTACTTTGTTCCTCTCCTATCAAACATTAATTGGCTTCGGGAAGAGGAGAGTCATCATGAACCAGATGGACGAACCTTGTTGCTTCGACTTCATGGAAACTTGTGGGCTAGTGAGGATTCGTCACCCATCCACGACAGGACCGGTATTCAAACGTCCAGACCCCTTTCAGTGCCAAATTGGAGGTATAAAAATGCATCATTATCGGCACGTACTTATGTTTGGCTCTATAAGAGGGAAACCCATTGCACCCAGGTCTCGCAGATGTTGTTGAATCTTGCACAAGGAGCAAATGTTGATAATTACCGATAATATTTAGGTGCGATTCCGCGACGAGATCAGTACATACACCTTGAATATTCTTATAAACATGTGAACCTCCCCAATTACCTTACAAGCCCTCATGCTTGCGAGGAGGCGCGGTCCGCCAAACTATGTGGTCACGCGATATGAATAATAATGCTTCAATGTACACAGCCTGAAATATGCATAACATGACACATCCGATGGAAAGTACAATAAACAGTCCCAGTCCCAGTCGGCCCCAGCGAAAGCAAGTAGAACCATAAATGTCGTAAAGGCATCAATACTTGACGTAACATTTTCTTGATGTACAGCAGTGCCTGAAATGGCAATTCATTCCATATTAGGCGTACAATCTACGCGATGTTACGAATAGCTCTTCGAACAGTCCTGGTCGTAATCATCTACGGCATTGGTGATGAAAAAGGTGGCTTCATCGTGGCTCAAGACATGTATTGCCTTTAGTACTACGGTAATGGACTTGCAAAATCAATTGGTGGAACCCCATGCAATTTGTGCGTCTGAAAACAGACGAATAGGTGTGCTCTGGGGATAAAACTATATGAGCATATAATCATGGTTACAGAAAGGGATATAGTAAATATTCAGTTGCCGATTCACTATTTCTCCTCGTTAATGATTCTGATAAACGCCGTCTCGAGGCTAGAACGCCCAATAGTGAAATCTGGGAAGTCTTGCTCGTTGATCAAGATGTCAAACAACTGCGCCACGGATGTAACCCCATTCTTTCCATCGGATGCGATGGGGACCTCGAAGCGAGTGGCGACGTCGTCCATCCGTCTGGCCCCGGGAATCCTCGCCATGACACTCTCCGCCTTGAGCTGATCAAGACGCCAGCGACACGAGAAGTGGACCTCATAGGAAGTGTTGCGATCTTCCAATTCTTCGGGGGTTCCAACGGCTATATAGACGTCAGAAGCTGATACCATAAACGTAGGATAATCGAAACACACCGAGCATCCTCTTGGACATGATTCCGACCTTTGTCGCCAAATACGCTGCTTCTTCCATGGAATCTACGTGAACGTCAAAAAAAGCTTCAAGTAGGAAGATACGACGACTTACGTGTGGTAAGTAAGATGGACTTCTTCGTGGCGACTTGCTTGAGGGTCGCCCATAGCTCTCGTTTCATTTTGGCGTCAATTCCGGTGGAGTACTCGTCGACCAAGATGACAGACGGGTTGCCTGCCACTTGTCAGCAAAGAGACTATTAGACCACAGTACACATACCAATGAGTGCGATGGCAAGAGCCAATTTCCTTTGATTGCCTCCGGAGAGTTTTCCAGCCAGTCGGTTAGCGTAAAGATCCATGCCCATCACGTCCAAAAGAGAGTCTATATCGCGTTGCAGTTGTCTCGGAGGGTGAATACCCTTCAGCCGGCCATAAATATAGAGATGCTCGTGAACAGTAAGGTGGTCGTCGATAGCGGTGAATTGCGGGCAAACACCATAACAATTGCGTGCGGATGTCCTATTTTGCCTGACCGATGTATCGTTGACGATAACGTCCCCACTATCCGCGTTCAGATGACCGCCTGGGATATGGTTAGATCGAGGGCAGGGTTATGAAGGCGGAACTCACGAATAATATCTAGAGTCGTTGTTTTTCCTGCACCATTTGGTCCCAGTAAGACGAAGGTTGAACTAGGAGGCACAGAGAAGCTGACGTCGTCGACAACGCGATTCCCATTGAATGTCTTGACTATATGTTGTACTCGGAGAGTATCACCCGCGGATTTCGAGAGGGCACGATCTACTTCAGCTGTCACGTCCGGCGGTGGAGTGCTTTTAGCAGTAGCCTCTGCCCGCAAAGGGGCGTTTTTCCTCAGGAGAGACTTCCAAAAGGCTTGTCTTCCGGTATCGATTTGTGAGAGAACGAAGAGGAGAACAAAGCACCATGCGATCAGATAGAGCAAGGGGCCACCGAAACGTGTTATGGATAACATCTCGATACCATGAGCGATCTGGTCCTCTTGACAGATCGACGAAAAAAGGTTCACAGATAAAATGCCGGCTCTTGTCTGTGGACTATCAATCAGAAATGCTCACAGAAAACACACTGTTAGACATACCACGCTGACGATCGGAGAAACAAGAGCTAGGGCGAAATGCATGGCGTTCATTGTTTCCGGTATATTTAACCTGACTGGACTGTACAGTATCAGAACGTAACCTGTCACGTAGAGCTGATGACCATGAACAGTGTAAGTGGAGAAAATGACTGCGATGGAGTAGCGCATACCAAGTATATGATAAACTGAGAGATCATGACCATTCCGAATGCGCCAAGCGGCGATCTCATGAAAGTTGAGACAATATAAGCCAATAGCGTCGAGGACAGTCCATATAACCATATAATAAGCCACTGGATATATAATGGTTAAACATAGGTTGAACATGTCGTAGGACCACGTACCAGGAAACCGACGCCTTGGAATTTGGTCCCTATCACCGAGTACGCTACTGCAATAGCAACTGAAGATATGGTCACAACGATCGAGTCGAACATGAAGTGCCCGAGCCATAATCCAAGCGGATTTGACAATCCGTTTGAAAGCTGCATTGCTAGCACGGAGGAATGGCGTTCCTTCGCCACGTACAAGGCAAAGAATGCAGGGAAAATCGCCTGCGATGATTTTTAGCTCAGAGCGATCGGTAGCCAGAGAACACACTAACCATTGCAGCGCCAAAAATAGCCAGCCATTGGAGAGCAAACAGCGTCTCCGTTCTGAGCTGAGGAAGGGGCATGTAGGTTGTTGCAATACGGCTTGTCACTACGGACGGGCTGGATGAGTTGAGAGCGCGAACATAGAATAGGTTGGTGGCAATATTGTAAAGCCGAAGGAAAGATACATCGGGTTGATATGCAACAAGGAATTCGTTCTTGTCGAAATCCATGTAAAATCCGCCTTGATATTTTGATAGCTCACCGCCGCCCACCAGATGGTCCTTGATTGAAGCAATGAAGACATCGCGATCCGCAACGAATACGACGGGCTCTGGAAAGTCCGGGCTCTGATCCTGGTAGAAGTCGGGGAGCGTCTGATTGATCACGGAATCAAGGCTTAGAGGACCACTAAACACCTGAAATGGTCCGAGTCTTGGAGGGTACAGGGGGGAACTACGGAAAAATGGAGGAAAGACTGGATTACAGGTAGTGACCCCACCGACGAGGAATTGGGTAGGCCAGATAGTACCACCGATTGCCACCGCAATCGCCAACAGAGGCATCAGCCAGCTCCGGCGCGCAATTAATGCCCGCTTGATGAATATCGTCGCTGCTTGCTTCCAGGCTGAAGGTTGTACTCCGTTCGACAGCAGAAGTTCGGAATGGCGTGTTCGTGATTCAACGACATGATCCTCTCCCCCATTGGGGTCAGCAACTAGTTCGAGGAAGATATCTTCGATTGTGGTTCCACAGAGGTCGTATGTTGCAATACCAAGATCACCTTTCACATCCTCAATGAGGTGCAAAGCTTGAGCGACAAGCCCTCGGTCTTTTGTCTGCAAGTTGTATCTATGCCCTTGTTGGTCGGTGAGCGTTAGCACAACATGGGGGACCACCTTTCGAAGGGCTCGGTACAAGAGGGCAGAATTATCTTGCCCGTCGAACCGCACAGAAACCGAATAGCCTTCACCCATTGAAGATTTCAGCGCGACTGGGGTGTCCGAGGCAATGAGCTTTCCTGGGGCAGCCAGTACGGCGACTGTATCGCCCAGGAAATCTGCTTCGTCGAGGAACTACAAGGATACTTGATCAGTCTCATTCAAACAAGTAAATAAACGAAAGACCTACATGAGTAGTGAATATGATCGTTCGTTCGTTGCGATAGGTCGTCAGGGTCTTCCAAATCGCACGTCGACTAAGAGGATCTACGCCTGTGGTACATTCGTCGACGAGAAGAACTGGGAAGTGACAGGTAAGCGCAACCGTTTCAGAGGTATCCAGGTTCTGCCCACCTTTCGATCCGCCGACGAGGCCGATAGCAAGTTGGAGTTTTCGTTTCTGCCCGCCCGACATGGTACCCGCAAGAGAGTGAACTTTGGTATCCAGATCGCAATCACGAAGCAGATCCTCCAGATCTTCGCGAGGTGTTCCGACGTTACCCTTGATCGCGCTCCATAGACGCAAAGTCTCGAGACAAGTCAGTTCAGGGAATAGGACATTCTTCTGCGGAACGACCCCAAGCGCTCCACGAGGAGGCTGAGAAACACCGCCTTCAAAGAGTACCTCGCCAGAAGTAGGCTGGGTCAAGCCTGAGATAATAGACAGAGTGGTAGACTTCCCAGCGCTACGAGAGTGAAAAATATGTTAGAGATGGAGAACGGCCAGGTTTCAAATCTGCTCACCCATTGGGGCCAAGAAGTACGAATATTCCATAGGCCGGGACATCGAGGGTCAGATCCGCAATTGCAGTAAATTTTCCGGACTTGCGTTGAAAAATGGAGGATCCAAAGACCTTGCGAACATTGCGAAGAGTGAGCGCAACTCCAGGAGGTACTGGCGATGCGTCTTCCTTGGCCTGTGACGATTTCTTCGAAAACATTGCCCGACCATGCAGGAGGCGATCCGAAATAGCGGCAATCACTGGCCACACAAAAATACTGGCCTATATCGAACAAATTAGCGGAGGTTAAA
>Ga0247741_1000804_pt1 | contig 17221 bp, 10 predicted proteins | sample UWRJL213509R2_FD_180945 | JGI IMG/M metagenome (GOLD analysis project Ga0247741, IMG submission 180945) | Plant litter microbial communities from Arlington Agricultural Research Station in Wisconsin, United States - UWRJ-L213-509R-2 | ecosystem: Environmental > Terrestrial > Plant litter >... | reverse complement strand
TTTGCGACATTACAAACGCTCCCTCTTTCGCCAGGTATTCTTGTAAACGCTGCCAATAAGGCTGAATTTCCAACAGCGTTAATTTATCTTTTTGCGGATTAAGCACTGCTTTTTCCAAACGCAGTTGTATAGCACGCAAATAACGTGAGTATTGACGCAACCATTCTTCAGGCGTTTTGTAAACCAAACCGATATAAAATAATTCTTTAAGCTGTTCCTGAATATCACCTAATGCAAAAGCAAGAGGTAACGCATTTTTTTGCTGTTTAATGTTTTTTTTCACTTCCACTAACAGTTTTAAGCTTGCTAATAAATGCGTACAAAGCTCTTCGGCTTTAGCCACTAATTTATCTTTAATAAAAGCAATCGCCGCATCAAACGTTTCTTTAGAACGTGGTAACTCCGAGGTATCATTTAACGCGAGTTGTTTAATGGCGGCGAGAATAAGATCGTCTGCAACTTGGTCGCGTGAGCCAATACCCGCAAGAGATAAGGCTATCTCTTGCCCTTTTAATAATTCCTTTTGCAAATATTTTACGGTTTGATTGAGCTGTAAATACAGTAAACGTGCAAGGCCACGCTGGGTTAAATCCAACGCTTGTTGGGGGTTGTCCAAAACCTGCAAAGCCACTGACGTATTTTTATCGACAAGTGCGGGATAGGCACGAATACCAATTCCATTACGCTGCAATTGAATTGCTTGCGGCAAGGTTTCAAAATCCCATTGTGTAATATTATCGCGCTCAATATTGGTAGCAGCTGATTGAATATTTTGTTGTACTTGCGCACGATATTTTTCTCGCAAGGGTAAAAGATCGCGACCGCTGGCAATTACTTTACCTTTATCGTCCACCACTTTTATATTAAAACGGTAGTAATTATCTACTTGCGTTTCTAACCATGCATCAACACCCACGTCCACACTTGTTTGTCTTTTTAACTGCAAACCAAGCGCATCTGTTAAAGGTTTATTGTCGGGTGTCATTGCCGCCAGTGCCTTATCTACAACGTCGGGCACGGGAACAAAATGTTTGCGCAATGATTTGGGTAAACTTTTAACAAGATTAATACATTTGTCGCGCAACATTCCTGGCACAAGCCATTCGAGACGCTGCTCCGGCAACTGATGTAACACACTCATAGGAACGTGGATACTCACACCATCGTCCGGATGGTTAGGCTCAAAATGATACGTCAGTGGAAACACCATGCCACGCCATTCCAGCTCATTGGGGAATTGCGCATTTGTAATATCCAAGGCGCCGTGCCGCATTAATGTCTCTCGGCTAATGTATAAAACCTTCGGGTTTTCCTGTTCCGCTTTTTGGCGCCAATTTTCGAAAGCCGCTAAATTAATAATCTGCTCAGAAATAACTTCATTGTAAAACTCAAAAATGACTTGCTCGTCAGCCAGGATATCGCGGCGGCGAGATTTTGCTTCAAGATCATCCAATTCTTTTAATAAATCTTGTTGGTGCGCGAAAAAATCATCCAGCTTGCCTTTGTGTTGTAAATTTTTTCGCTTGGGATGTTGCGCATACTGGCCCTCTACAAATGCAGATCGAATAAACACTTCGCGAGCAACAACAGGATCTACATGCGCATAAGGAACCGATTTTTTCTCAATGAGCGTCAATCCGTATAAAGTAACTTTTTCGTAGGCCATGACTTGGCCGCTGTTGCTGTTGTAATGCGGTTCAAAATACTGGCGCTTTACTAAATGTTCTGCCGCCGCGAGCGCCCATTCCGGTTCTATTTTTGCAACGGTATGCGCAAATAATTTTGAGGTTTCAATTAACTCCGCAGCCATAATCCATTTCGGCGTTTTTTTAATGAGCGATGAACCAGGAAAAATACCAAACTTGCGATTACGCGCGCCCAAATATTCACGTTCTTCGTGATTAAAACCCAAATTGCCAAGTAGACCGCTTAAAAGTGCTTTGTGTACCGCTTCATAATTCGCAGGCTCACTATTCGCTTTAAAACCTAAATCCTTAATCGCAACGCAGAGCTGATGATGAATATCTCGCCATTCACGCAAGCGCAGATAATTTAAAAATTCTTTTTTACACAGTTTACGCAACTGATTTTGTGAAAGCTCTTGCCGCTGGGTTTCAAAATAATCCCACACATTAACGTAGCCTAAAAAATCTGAATGCTCAGACCAAAATCTGCGATGCATTTGGTCTGCAGCCTGTTGTTTCTCGCTCGGTCGATCACGCGGATCTTGTACAGACAATGCGCTAGCAATAATTAACAACTCACGCACACAGGATTGCTCCTGCGCGGCTAACAACATGCGAGCAAGACGTGGGTCGAGAGGAAGCTTACTGAGTTGGGTACCTACCGACGTAAGCTGGTTTTTACTATTAACCGCTTGCAGTTCTTCCAGTAATTTATAACCGTCACTAATTAAACGGTGATCGGGCGCGTCAATAAAAGGAAATTTATGAATGTCGCCCATGCGCAATTGCAGCATTTGTAAAATAACGGCGGCGAGATTAGTGCGCAAAATTTCTGCGTCAGTAAACGCGGGGCGATTATTAAAATCTTCCTCGCTGTACAGGCGAATACAAATACCTTCAGCAACACGACCGCAGCGACCTTTACGTTGATTTGCACTTGCCTGCGAAACGGGCTCAATCGGCAAGCGCTGCACTTTTGTGCGGTAGGAATAACGTGAAATACGCGCAAAACCAGGATCAATGACGTAGCGAATTCCGGGAACCGTAATAGATGTTTCCGCCACGTTGGTTGCCAATACAATGCGTCGCCCGGTATGTGGTGCAAACACTCGCTGTTGTTCCGCCAAACTTAAACGCGCATAAAAGGGTACCACTTCCATATGCGCGAACTGCGCTTTGCGTAAGGCTTCTGCCGCCTCGCGAATCTCGCGTTCGCCGCTGAGAAAAATCAAGATATCGCCACCGCGCGCGCCACTGCCAGTTTTTTCATGTAATTCAATTTCATGAACAGCTTCGACTATTGCACTGTAAATATCCTGCTCGGTATCTTCAGCGTCATCTTCTTTGGAAAGCGATTCAAATAAAGGGCGATACCAAACATCTACCGGGTAAGTACGGCCAGACACTTCTATGATGGGCGCGTTGTCAAAATGCGCAGAGAATTTTTGCAGATCTATAGTAGCGGAAGTAATAATTAATTTTAAATCTGGGCGGCGTAGCAATAATTGCTTTAAATAACCTAGCAAAAAATCAATATTTAAACTGCGCTCATGCGCTTCATCAATAATAAGCGTGTCGTATTTATTTAAGTAGGGATCATTTTGGATTTCAGCTAATAAAATCCCGTCGGTCATCACTTTAATTAAGGTTTGTTCACTGGACTGATCGCTAAAACGAACCTGATAGCCAACCTTCTCACCCAACTTCGTTTTTAATTCTTCTGCAATGCGATTCGCAACTGTGTTTGCCGCGATTCTGCGCGGCTGGGTGTGGCCAATTAGCCCTCTCGTACCACGCCCTATGGTTAAACAAATTTTAGGAATTTGTGTTGTTTTACCCGAACCAGTTTCACCCGCTAAAACCACAACTTGATTATTCGTAATAAGCTCAGCAATTTCTTCGCGTTTTTCACAGACGGGCAAATCAGGAAATTCAATATTTGTTGGTATAAGTTGTTGGCGAGCGGTTACCGCCGTTTGTGAACGCGTTACCTGATCGCGCCATTTTTCCAAGCCATCTTCAAAAGGTTTTTTTGCGCGAGCAAGTTTTTCCAACTCACTCAAACGACGTTGCAAACGATGATGATCTTTCGCCATCAAGTTTGTTAAGGATTGTTTGTATTCTTGCCACTCGCTTGTCATGCCAACCGCCTTTTAAAATCAGGTGCGCATAGTAAGCTTCGAGATAGTGATTTTCAATTTTCTAACCCTACTGAACTGTATAAATCGCAAGCGATTGTTGGGTAATTTAAGCTACCGTGCCATTAGGTTCTTATGCAGGGTTATTTTGCTGACAACATCCCGCTAACTCACTATGATCCCTCGCACCAACGCAGCCAAGCGTTCAACGATTCGATAATTCTTAAGTGGGTTGGCGCACAGTCGCCTAAAGGCGCTCAATATAAGCTTCTGAGCTTTTGGTCGGCCATACGCCACTGCATAACTTATAATTTGATTGGGATACCGATGAAAAATCTGCTTGCTCTCAACGAAAAAGAATTCCGCAAAATCCTGTTAAAAAATATAGTTGCGCCGCTGGCGACTGGACTTATCAGCGCTGCGCTCTTTGTATTACTGATTTTTTACCTTCTCGGTGCTCTCAGGTTGGTAACCCATACTGAAACAGTGATTGGCAAAGCCAATGAAGTTGCTAAGCTAATTATCGATATGCAAACAGGTTTGCGCGGTTATCTCATTACCGGCGATGAATCGTTCCTTACGCCGTACCGTACTGCGAAGTCCGAATTTGAGGGGGATGTGGCCAGCCTGATTAAGCTGACTTCTGACAATCCTATTCAAACAGAGCGATTAAAACGACTTTCGATTATGCAAGAGGATTGGGACAACTATGCGCGCAGGGTCATTGAGATGCGTCGCAACAACCAAGATTACGTCGCCTTGGTGCGTAGTCGGGGTGCACTGGAATTTGAGGCAATTCGTAAAGAGCTTGATGATCTGCAAAACACAGAAAAAGAATTACTCGCCGCACGCAATGCCACTGCTGAAAACGTCACTATCACGAGTATTTCAGTGTATTTGCTCATCACATTTTTACTCACTGGAACGCTCAGCTATGTGGGACGGCGCGAACTGTTAAAACTCTCCAATAGTTACAGTGCTAACTTGCAGGAACGCCAGGAACACGCCGAGCTGTTAGAACAACAAGCCTGGCAACGGGCAGGACAACTGCAACTTGGCGAACAAACCATGGGCCAAACGTCGTTGCAATCTTTGGGTGAGAGCACGCTGGATTTTTTAGCGAGTTACCTGAATGTCGCAGTAGCAGCGCTTTATATTCGCAATGAATCAAATGGAAAGTTGCAGCGCGCAGCGAGTTTCGGTGCAAGTAAAGAGAATGCTGAAGCTGAACAAATTTATGCGGCCAATGAAAGCCTTGTAGGCCAAACCATGGCTTCCAATCGCCTGTTGCAACTTAAAGATGTACCCGACCATTACTTGAAAATTAATTCCGGTCTTGGCGAAACATCCCCACGCCACATTGTTTTAGCGCCCGTTCAAAATGAAGGGCAAACTAAGGGCGTTATAGAGCTGGGATTTTTGCACGCCCCCAGCGAGCGTGATCTGGAATTTATTAAACTCATTACTACTAATATCGGCAGCACTCTTGAGGCTGCGCTTTCGCGTTCTCGCCTACAAAATGCATTCGAAGAAACCCAGCAACTTAACGAAGAATTACAAGTACAGCAGGAGGAGTTGCGCACTTCCAATGAAGAGCTTGAGGAACAATCACGCGTGCTTGAAGAATCGCAAATTCTGCTAGAAGGCCAGAAGGCTGAGCTAGAACAAATTAACGAAAAACTGTTGGACCAAGCTGCCGCGCTGGATCAAAAAAATACCTCGCTTAATGCAGTGCAAATCGAGTTGGAAGCACGCGCGCAAGAATTGCAGCGTGCCAGCAAATATAAATCGGAGTTTTTGGCCAATATGTCGCACGAGTTGCGCACACCGCTAAATAGCTCAATGATTCTCGCAAAACTTTTGGCTGAAAATTCCAAGGGGAATCTCAATGACGAACAAATTCAATTTGCAAAAAGCATTTACTCCGCCGGTAATGATCTGTTGAATTTAATTAACGACATTCTGGATATCTCCAAAGTTGAAGCAGGAAAACTTGAGCTTGTTCCCGAAGATGTTTCTCTACAACGTTTAGCCGATTCATTACACATGACATTCAAACCTTTGGCTGAACAAAAAAAGCTGGAGTTTGTTAGCCACGTGGATGCTCAAATTACACAAACAATGAACACTGACCAGCAACGTCTTGAGCAAATTTTAAAAAATCTGCTTTCGAATGCGCTCAAATTTACCGATAAAGGTCAGATTAAATTCAGTATTACGAAGGACGCTAATACCGCGGTTATTTTTTCAGTAACAGATTCAGGTATTGGTATAGCGCCCGACCAGCAAAGCATTATTTTTGAAGCCTTCCAACAAGCGGATGGCAGTATCAGCCGCCGTTACGGTGGCACAGGGTTGGGGCTTTCGATTTCGCGCGATTTAGCAAAACTTTTAGGTGGCTCTATTGATGTGGTAAGCGAACCAGGCAAAGGCAGCACCTTTAATTTACGTTTACCTTACAGCCTGCCAGATGCAACAACCGCTCGCGAAGTACCCGCTGTTATCGCGCAACAACCTGCTACTGCATCCAGCATTCAGGCTCCAGCATCGGTTCCCACAGTCGCGTCCTTCCCCGACGACCGTGACATTGACCTCTCAAAAGGTAGAACAGTGCTGGCGATTGAAGACGACGCTGATTTCGCAAAAATTCTTTATTCGCTTGCCCATGAGTTGAAATATCAATGTCTGGTTGCGACCAACGCAGCTGAAGGTATTTCTATTGCCTGTGAGTTTTTGCCCGATGCCATTTTGTTAGATTTAGGTTTGCCGGATACATCTGGCTTGAGCGTTTTGCAAAAATTAAAAGCCAATCCACTGACGCGCCATATTCCCGTACATATTGTTTCTGCCTCGGATCGCACGGAAGCAGCCTTGCAATTGGGCGCTGTAGGTTACGTTACCAAGCCTGCAACCCGTGAACGCCTGCAAGATGTGTTTGAAAAACTGGAATCCAAACTGACCCAAAAAGTGAAAAAAGTATTGCTTGTTGAAGACGACGAGTTGCAGCGAAAAAGTGTCACGCAATTAATTGGTGATGACGATGTGGAAATTATTGCGGTTGAGTCAGGGCAGGAAGCGATTGCGCACCTCAATAAAACTATTTTTGATTGCATGATTATCGATTTGAAATTGCCAGATATGCAGGGCCATGAACTTCTACAACGTATGTCGGTTGAAGATATTTGCAGCTTTCCTCCGGTGATCGTTTATACCGGCCGCAATCTCACTCGCGATGAAGAAAATAATCTGCTCAAATATTCTCGCTCCATTATTATCAAAGGCGCTCGTTCGCCAGAGCGTTTACTGGATGAAGTGACGCTTTTCTTACACAAAGTAGAATCTGAATTATCTACCGAACGTCAATCGATGCTTAAGATAGTACGTGGCCGCGATCGCGCATTAGAAGGCAGAAAAATTTTGCTGGTAGATGACGATATGCGAAATATTTTTGCATTGACCGGTGCCCTTGAACAAAAAGGCGCCGTGATTGAAGTAGGTCGAAATGGTTTCGAAGCGATTAGTAAACTTGATGAAACACCTGATATAGATTTAGTACTGATGGATGTGATGATGCCTGGTATGGATGGTATAGAAGCAACGCGCCGTATTCGTACGGATGCTCGCTTCCAGAAGATACCGATTATTGCTGTGACAGCGAAAGCCATGAAAGATGATCAGGAGCAATGCTTAAAAGCAGGTGCTTCTGATTACCTGGCAAAGCCAATAGATATTGATCGACTCTATTCATTGCTGCGCGTTTGGATGCCAAGCTTGGAACGTATTTAATGCCTAACTCCGCCAACACTGACATTGAAATAAAATTGCTGATTGAGGCGATTTATCTCAAATACAGTTATGACTTTCGCAATTATTCCGGTGCTTCAGTGAAACGCCGAATTTTACATGCGGTAAAGCAACTAAAATATAATTCAATTTCAGAATTGCAAATGCGTGTGTTGCATGAGCCAGATGCATTTATGGAATTACTGCAATACATCACTATTCCCACTACAGAAATGTTTCGCGATCCTGCTTACTTTTTGGCATTACGCGAAGAAGTTGTTCCTTTTTTAAAAACCTATCCATCATTAAAAATATGGATCGCTGGTTGTAGCACCGGCGAAGAATTATATTCCATGGCAATTTTGCTAAAGGAAGAAGGTTTACTTGATCGGACGATTCTTTATGCTACGGATATTAATCCTGTATCGCTTGAAAAAGCGCGCAAAGGAATTTTTTCGCTGGAACGTGTGCGTTCATACACCGGCAATTATCAGCAAGCGGGTGGTAAAGCTGCGTTTTCAGATTACTACACTGCAGCTTATGAAAGTGCACTCTTTGACAGATCACTTTGTGAAAATATCAGCTTTGCAGATCACAGCCTTGCGACCGATAGTGTATTTGCAGAAACCCATTTGATCAGTTGCCGTAATGTCATGATTTACTTTAATCATGATTTACAGGAACGTGTCCTCGGGCTGTTTCATGAATCATTATGCTATCGCGGTTTTCTAGGATTGGGCAGTAAAGAAAGTTTGGATTTTTCCGGCTACGCAAATTTTTTTGAGCCGTTGGTAAAACCACAACGACTATTTCGCAAAATTTAAGACTGACATTTTGAATTGGCATGACAACTAAAAATCGCAACACTATTAAGGCTATTGTCATAGGCGCATCTGCAGGCGGCATTAAGGCTTTATTGCAGTTGCTTGCACCTTTGCCGGAAAATTTTCGTCTGCCAATTATTATTGTCGTGCATGTGCCCCATGATCGGGATAGCAAATTGGCTCACGTTTTTCAGTATCACATGGCAATGACCGTACAACAGGCCCAAGATAAAGAATGGATACAACCAGGTATTATTTATTTTGCCGGATCGAGCTATCACCTATCAGTGGAAAAGAATTTCAGTTTCTCATTAAGTAGTGAAGAACCCGAATCATTTGCAAGGCCATCTATAGACATTCTTATGCAGTCCGCTGCAGATGCCTATAGAGATTCGTTAATGGGAATAGTACTTACGGGCGCTAATCATGATGGCGCCGCTGGACTTGCCAGTATTAAAGCGGCTGGTGGTTTATGCATTGTTCAAGACCCGGATGAAGCGGAAGTTGCGACTATGCCGCAAGCTGCCATAAGTCTTTGCAACCCGGATCTAATTCTGAAATTAAATGAAATGCACCAATTAATAAAGACTCTTGGGTAAGAAATTTTTTAATGGCACACGATTAAGAGTAAAACGAAGAGAATAATTATGACTACCAACATCACGAAGTTACTCATAGTAGATGACCTGCCAGAAAATTTGCACGCACTTTCAAAAATTATTGAAGGTGAAGATCGGGAAATTTATCAGGCAGCCTCTGGTGATGAGGCATTGGCGCTTTTATTAGAGCACGAATTTGCGCTTGCGATTCTGGATGTAATGATGCCAGAAATGAACGGATTTGAATTGGCGGAGCTGATGCGCGGCACAGAAAGAACGCGCCATACACCCATCGTTTTTGTAAGCGCTAGCGGGCGTGAACTTAATTATATTTTTAAAGGCTACGAAACCGGTGCAGTAGATTTCCTGTATAAGCCTCTTGATGTTGCTGCTGTTAAAAGTAAAGTGAATGTATTTGTTTCGCTTTACCAACAACGCGCACAAGTTAAACGCCAAGTTGAAGAATTAGAAAAAAGCCGCAACGAATTACGCACCACACAACATGAATTAGAGCGCGCTGTAAAAATGCGCGATGACTTTATGTCGTTGGTAGCCCATGAACTTCGGACACCTTTAAATACGCTACACGTTGAAGCGCAGGTTCGCCAAATTCAATTAGATAAAGGCAATATGAATGCTTTTGCACCAGAAAAACTAAAGGAAATGGTAGCCCGTGATGCCCGCCAAATCCAAAGCATGATTCGTCTCATTAATGACATGAATGATGTATCGCAAATTAAAAATGATAAATTATCAATTCGCCCTGTTGAAACCAATCTTTCACTATTGCTGCGTCGCGTTGTAGAAGACTTATCACTTCAGGCAAAAACTGCCGAAAGACATTTTATAGCGAAGGTCACTGAAGACGTTAAAGGTTTTTGGGATGAGTTTCGTATCGAACAAATTATTATTAATTTGCTCACCAATGCTATGCGTTATGGTGGAACGCAAGATGTGCATTTAACGCTTACAACACAAGACGAGTTTGCGGTCATTAGCGTTCGCGATTATGGAATAGGTATCAGCGCACAACAACAACACATTATTTTCGAAAAATTTGAGCGCGGTGAGAATAATAATGTATCCGCAGGTTTAGGGATGGGACTTTATATCGCACGACAGCTTGCAGAAGCACATGGTGGTTCTTTAACGGTGGAAAGTACTTTAGGTGAAGGATCAACATTTACATTGCGATTACCGCTCGACTTATCATTAAAGCAACAATAAAAATGTCGGTGCTAATCAGTATTCGATTTTCGCGCTTTTAAGCGCAGTAGAGCAGTATCTTGATCTATAACAAAGTCAAAACGGCCCAAAATATCCACGCCCAATAAACCATCAAACCCTTGTGAATTATCCATAGGTAATTGCGCAAGAATATGTTGGTTAAACACTAAATTTCCCATACTAATATTAGTTACGGTAAACAAAACACTGTCATGCGTACCGCTGGCCGTATTCAAACGAATCGGCTTGGTCGATTTGAGCATGCCAGGATATTTTGCGATGTAAGTGTTTGATAGACCGCTTAGCGATGCACCCGTGTCCAACAGCAAACGCGCCGGTGCGCCTTCGATACTGACATTAACCAAATATTGGTTGCCAAAACGTGTGAGCGAAATGGTTGATTCTCCCGGCACACTATCGCCATTCAAATTTGCGAGTATGGCCTCCGCACGTTTTTGCGCAACCGGATCATTAGCAGCCATAAGTGCGTGATACTGCGCCTGATAATTATCATTTAATTGCACCAGCAATGACGCCAATATTAAATGCAACTCACCATCGTTGGCGTTATATTTTAAAAGTTCGTCAAACTGCGCCATTAACCAGGAGTAATCTTCGTTGAAGAGCGATGGGGTATCTTTAATTTGAATAAGATATTTTCTAATGTCCTTTAACGCCTTATCAATTTTTTGGTCATCTAACTCCAGCTTCACATAGCGAAACCATGCATCAACCGCCATTAATGGTTGCGATTGTTTTTTATAAATCGTTGCTAAATATAACCAGGCGCGGGCTGCATCTTTAGGATCGCCCATACGCGATTCCAGCAAATGTATTGCCTCCTGATGACGACCGTTTGCAATTAACTGATCAACTTGCGCCCATGAAAATTGATTGACAGATTTTTCATTCGCAATATGTCGGGTTTGTTGTTCCAGGTTATCCAATCTTGTAATTACGCTACTATTTTTATCTGCAATACCGCGCTCATCAGTGGGATTTACAAAAGGTGTAGTCAAAATTTCCGAATCAGACGCTACTGTGGATGACACAGAGTCTTGATTAAAAAGCTGCTTTCGATATTCGCTGGCAATAAAACCGAGCGCGAAGGCAGTCACTGCAATCAATAAAGTTTTGCTTTGCATAACAGCAACCAAATAAATTTAAGTAAATTTTCTATGCGTAAAAGCCAAAGCCTGGGTTCAACAACCAGGTGTAAATGATTTCCTAACCGCTACTTTTATCATTTTTGCTATCTATCACTAACACGATCTGATTTTTTCCTTAACGAGACTTTGATTACTATTTGATCCTGAGCCCACATCCCCATTCAGCCAATGTTTGGCTCCAATGTTTATAATAGCTGCCATATAATTTCGACATCTTGAATTTAATCCGCGATAGAAATCGGACGCAGGTATTCGTGTCAGATTGTTAATGACCTTACTAACATCCGTATTAGCTCGTTATTGTTTAAAAACCGTATATACAGTCGCAGATATAATAGAACGATCAATTTCACCTAAGTTCATAGATGTAATACAATTAACACTTTCATACAGAATAAACGCGGACGAGGTTCCTCATTCCAATGCTTAGTAATACGCCCATGAAAAACTGGCCATCCGCTCTCGTGCTTTGCGTGCTTAGTATTCAGGCACATGCTGACATCTTCGATGTCTACAGAAATCCAGACGGCTCCACCAAGTGGCAATGGGTAGCCAACAGCGCCTTGAGTTTGCTGATCCTTACCTTGCTTATAGTGGCGATCTTTTTATTAGTTGCGAACAGCCGAGCTCGGCGGGTTAATCGCGAACTCACAGATATTAAAGCTACCCTGGAAGATCGCGTCGCACGAAGAACACAATCTTTGATAGAGACGACAGAAGTTTTAAAAAACCGCGAACAATACATTACCAATATTGTTGAATCCATGCCATTGATGCTCATAGGCCTCAATCAAAAAATGGAAATTATCCAATGGAACCGCGTTGCGGAATCCTCTACCGGTCGCCCCATTTCAAGTGTGCTTGGTAAAAATTTATGGGAAGCATATCCCACCATTACGCTGACACCCAACCAGGTTTCAGAGGTGTTGCGCAACAAAACCACCATGACGATTAAGCACAGTCAGCGCGATCAATATTATTTTGATATTACACTCTACCCTTTGACTGACAAAGACGAAACGGGCGTTGTAATTTTGGTAGATGACATTACCAAACAAATGAAAGCGGAAAATAAAGTTTCTGAACGCGACAAAGTGTCTGCCATGGGTGAACTGGCATCGGCGATGGCCTACGATATTAATTTACCTTTACAATCCATCTTATCCAGTTTGTTAGATTCACAAGCAAAATTATCCCGCAACGAATTAAGTGATATCAAAACAGAATTGCTGGATGCTTTAAAAAATGCGTGTTTCAGTGGCCAGCAGGCATCGTCTATTATTCAAAACTTATTAGATTTGGCTAATAGCCACAACGATGAAAAAGCACCTGCTGATGTTACGCTGCTAATGGATCAAAGTATAAAACTTGCAGGCAATCTATTCACAGACCTATCGGGTTTGCGATTTACAGCGATTAATGTAACGCGTCACTACCATGATAATCTTCCAAAAATTCCATGCTATCAATCGGAATTACAGCAAGTGTTTATCCGCTTATTACGCGCTGCCTTTCATTCATTGAATAATAACGGACAAGTTAATCCTGCTATAAATATTGAAATTAGCGAGTTTTATGATTCATTGTGGATTAAAGTCCAACACAATGGCAAAGCATTAACGCCCTTAGAGCAAGAGGACATATTCCAACCCTTCTTCTCTATTTCCGACAGAGAGCCTGCTTGTCCTGTTGAGCATCGTTTATCTTATTCTTATTTCATTATTACTGATCATCACGATGGGCAAATGTCCGTAACGTCAGATGAAAAATTCGGTACTTGCTTTAATATTCAATTACCACTTGTATGACCCCCGCATTAAAAATGCCGATCATCTTTTGAGGTGATCGGCATTTTTTGTTTTAGAACAACAATCAATTATTCAAGCAGACTGCGCAACATCCACGCGGTTTTTTCGTGCAATTGAATACGTTGAGTTAATAAATCCGCCGTCGCTTCATCACTAGCTTTTTCAACTGACGCATACAATGAACGCGCTGTGCGCACAACCGCTTCTTGACCTTCTACGAGTAAACGAATCATATCCTGTGCTTTTGGAATACCATCTTCTTCTTTAATGCTACTGAGCGATGCGAATTGTTTGTAAGTGCCGGGTGCGTACACTCCTAAAGAACGAATACGCTCAGCAATGATATCTACTGCGAGCGCAAGTTCAGTATATTGAGTTTCAAACATCAAGTGTAATGTCTGAAACATAGGACCGGTAACATTCCAATGGAAGTTATGGGTTTTCAAATAAAGCGTATAGGTATCCGCCAATAATTTTGATAATCCTTGCGCGATATCCTGACGATCTTGTTCATTAATGCCAATATTAATGTTCATAGCTTTTTACCTGGTTATGGATAGATAAAGAGAAATCGAAAATAATAAAACCTGAAGTAGTCGGACCATAATCTGTAGCAATGTGAAGCCAGTAAAATTTGCGTATGAGGCATAGTGCCAAAGTACGGTTTAGCCTACTACATAACTGAAGACTAAATTATTATAAATCCCATCAAAATCCAACCCCGTTTGCGCGCACAATTGCGAAAATGTATCTCTGCAATATCCTCAGGTACATGTTCAGGAAGGAGATGTTTAAATCCGAGTGATACATAAAAATTTTTGAGATGAGGTAAGGCGTAGCAGTAACAATTAACAGGAATTTCAGCAAATGCTAATGCATTAAGAAGTTTACCTACAAGCTGAGTGGCGACACCTTGATTACGCATTGCGGGAGCAACGCAAAGATTGCGCAATAAAAGATGACCCGATTTTTGTGAGACAAGACGAGCAGCAGCAATGATTTCGCCGCCATAACTTAAGCTATAGACTTGATCCAAACGACCACATTTCACATTGTAGTTGCAGGAGGAGTAGAAACGATTCACGAGGGGCAGTCGTAACTCATTAACACGAACGACAGTAAAATTTTCTACGTCAAAAATCGGTAATTCAGCATGCATTATTTATGGTCGGAACTATTGGGTTCGTCCATACTATCCAACGGAAATAATTTGTCCAGATCTGAATCGTCATTATTCATCGGGATGTGTGCAGGATCCTCATCGGATAAATCTATTTCAGTTTTTTCAGTTGCTTTTTTTGTTTTGCGTTTTAAAGCATCTGTGTTGGGGTTTGCGTCTGAAGTTGAGGAGAGCGTTTTTTCGAACTCAGCAAGTTCATCTTTCGCTTTGCCACCCAAAATCATTTTGTAAGCAAAAAATCCAACCACAAGAAGCACTAAGTTTCCGATTCCGATACCAATGTAAAGTAGAAGATTATTAGGTTCTTCCTGCGGTTTTGTTGGAGCGGGTTTTGTATCCTCTTTAACGTTTACATCTTCCGCTGCAGCAGATGACTCAGCCTGTATGGATTTCTTTTCTACATAGGTGAAGTTATCCGCATGTAAGGTTTCATCCAACTTATCACCGTCCAGCTGTTCGCCCACTGCATGTATATCAACCGCGTAATCTCCGGCCTGAATAGGTGCAAAGGAAAACTCCCAATGATTACCGTCAATTAAATGTAGTGTTTTTTCCAAATTATTATTGTTTGAATTTTTTACAGCCACCGTGACTTGAATTTTTTTCACATCAACAAGTTTATCGTCGGTAGAAATCTTATAGGTGTAAGTCAGTTTGCCATCATTGGCGACGGCACTACTTTTCTCCAGCACCATAAGACTATCGCGAACACTAACACTGTGTTTAAACTCTCGCTTAAAGGTTTTACCATCTACAAAAATGTGAATTTCATAATCGCCCAAGGTTGGAAAGGCATTGAGAGTTTGATGAAAAAATCCATCAGCAGGCGGTGTTGCTGCGGTAAATGACACGCTCACGTTTTCTTCGGTATTATTTTTTGCCACTATGGCATTAGCTTCAATCAAACCTAAAAAGTCTTTGTTGGTAACTGTTTCTCCGCTTTCCTGAAAAGAATAGTTCACGACAAGCGAATCATTTGTGCGGAAATTATTTTTTAGCGGCTCTACGACAAGTTGTAAATCGCTGACTATGGTGATTCGGCTTTGCGGCGCTATATCAGTTTTTATTTTCCATTGCCCAGGCTTAGGCGCAGTTACCGTGATCAAATCGTATTTGTCGGTACGGTACCAATTTACGCCTTCATTGGGACTTGTTGAAGAATATTCTCTCGCCTCAGGTGATAACAAAATGGTTCTATCTTCACCCGGCTTGCGGAAAATTAATGCGGTAAATTCTTTAATACTTGCATCCACTAAAAAGCCATTATTTTCTAGTGGCACCCGTTCAGCGGGCACAGCTTGATCAAATATTTTTAAAAACACACCCATAAGTTGGTCAGCGGAAACTGCTGTTGTAAATACACCGTCAGTCGCGACCGATAATTTTTTAAGCAAATCCATATCAGCATCGGGCGAAAGAGCAATGGTGTGAACTATGTAACCAGCCGATTTCAGACTTGGCAAAATATCATTGATGATACGTTGCCGCTCTTTGTTATTCCCCACCGCATCTTTCCCTATATCAACCACACCGTCCGTCAATAATAGGATATTAGTTTTATAGTCTGTGCTTAGCGATTGTTTATCAAAACTCACTTCGTCCAATGCTTTACCGATATTAGTAAACATGGCAACGGAATTTATTTGGTTAGCTTTGGGTGCTGCTTGTTTGCGCCAATTTTCATCCACAGGTTTATGCGGCATCAACATATTTACGTCGTTACCGAATGTCCAGATACCTGCGCGGCTTTTATCCGGCAACAAACGCACGATCAAATCTACGGCAGGCTTGCGTAAATTCTGCGGATCAGTTTTTTTCATGCTGCCCGACACATCAATTAGTACGCGAACATCAGACGGTAAAAATTTGGCGAGTTTGGATTCGGAGGATGTTTTTGTTTGCTCTTCACTTTTTGTTTCATCGTTAACAGATATTTTTGTCGCAGGCTCCGCCGCTTCCAGCGAACTTACCGAAGTAGAAGCGCTCCTTGCCGCATCGTTGGTTTGACTTTGCGCTATGCCAGCCCAGGTGAGAAAAATAAAACAAAGCGCAAGATTGGTGATCCGATTTTGCATATAAGGCCTTTTGTCAGGCTAACTGAATTTTTTTGCTCCATAACTCGTATTTCTACATAACCTAATCGCGAGTTAATTTAAGCAATAACTTCATTCATTTATAGCACTTAAATACCGGTTTGCCATTTTCTAAAGCATCAACATAGAAAAAGCCAGCAGATGCTGGCTTTAATTTATGTGCGTTCAACGCAATTAACCGTGATGAATAACCACAATCCATTAATCTCTCATGGCCCGCATTGGCACTTCGCCCCTCAGCAAATCTTCGCGCGCGTCGTGCTCATCTCTACTCAAACCGCGCCTGCGAACCGGATTTTCGTGACGTCGCCCACCATGATGTTCAAGCCTGCGAGATTTACCTTTTACCGGCGGCTCAGGATCATTGCTCTTGAATTTTTTATAGGTTTGACCGCGTGTTAAAACTATAAATACTGTCACTAAAATAATTGCAATAATCCAAATTCCAATCATCAATTTTATGACCGGTATAATCGCCGCTACGCCCTGCCCTATACCTTCAAACACCAGAGTATAGATTGCAGGCGCCATGGTCATAGTTTTAGGGTCTATTGCATAAGGTGTAAATAAAATTGTCATTACGGTGACGACAGCAGCATAACGAACAAAGCGCCACGCCCACAAAAACATCCACCATGTCGCAATGGTGCAACCGAGGCTGCCACCAAAATAAATAATCCATGTGTATTGAATCGCGGTTAATTCACTCACTGCA
>Ga0247741_1000803_pt1 | contig 17228 bp, 18 predicted proteins | sample UWRJL213509R2_FD_180945 | JGI IMG/M metagenome (GOLD analysis project Ga0247741, IMG submission 180945) | Plant litter microbial communities from Arlington Agricultural Research Station in Wisconsin, United States - UWRJ-L213-509R-2 | ecosystem: Environmental > Terrestrial > Plant litter >... | reverse complement strand
AGACATTGTTTACACATGTTTACACCCTCCCGCCCCCAACGACGGCCCCCCAGCAGGCCCAGCATTGAAGAAAGGGTGCCACAGGAGGTCCCCTGTGACAGGGGAGGTCCCAGCCGGATGTCTTCGGCACCACAGGCTATTTCCTGACTTGATGGCTTCAAGTAGCTTACATGGTTGGCTTAAGGCTCTGCGAACGAATGTGGCTCTTCAACACCCCAATCCCAGTCCCATCGCGAGGCAGTTACGTGCCGCCGTTTCCACCACTGGCGAGCACCTAGACCCGCCACGAGCATAACACCCTCCTATTACAGGCAGCCCTGCCGCTGTTTCTCGCAGAGCCCATGTAGCGACCAACACCATCGTCGTGCTGAACCACGAACATATGAAGTCCAGGGGTATACGAAAACGATGAACACTACCACGCAAGTAGTGCCCTCACGACCAAGTGACCACCACGTTCAACACCGCGAACATGCAACATCCTAACACCACGAACATCGCTACAAGTGTAGACTACGCACCATCAACATACGCGATCGACCAGCCCACCATCGACATCGCGCTAGTCTGTTACACTGTGATGCCTAGAGGAAAGCCCCCATTGCCTAACGACATCGTCTAATGGTACCCTCCAGCTCATGATACAGGGGAAGTTATCGTGGTTTGTGCATCGAGCGCAGCCACCTCAGCAATTTCAGCACCCTACCCCATGCGTCCATTAGCTCAAAATATGTATTAGTTAGTTCTCTAATGGTATATTATGAACCGCATAAGTGTAATAAACAGCCAGGATGCTCAAAACTGAGGCTAGTGCACATGTTTGAACTTTGAAGCATAACTACACTGCCGCGTACGCCAATCCTGTGCATACCAGGCATAAGATGATTTAATAATACGTCTAGTGAGCAATTATTGAGCTGTGCGCACTGTAAATGGCCAGGTGGGGGGACGGAATAGCGAACCCGAGCATTCCCGAAGGCCAAAGCAAGCACCGAGTGGTATTTGAACATCGCCGGAATGCCCGAAAGTGCCCAAGCCAGCGCCGACCCATAAAGGGAGCCAAATTGATTGACAGTTATGACGCGTGTGCTCTTTTTGCTGATAAGCGCCCATCCGGCGCTCTTTGGGTGCTCTATTAATAGAATACGCCTGTTTTTCCCCTACCAAAAAGCCTGCCCCAACGCCAATTTTTAAGCTATCGAGATTCTGGAACTGCTATGAATATTTTTATGATTTATCAGATTTAATGCCTTTTTTTCATGTTTTTTTTATGATTACATAATCCACCCAAGTGCCCCACTGCCCGACAAACAGCATCCCCGCCCCCGCCCACAGTGAGCACCCATCCCAGACACAACCTAGACACTATTTGTATATGTTTACATATCCCCGCCCCCAACGACGCCCACCCACCACCCCCTACAGCATAGGACAGCAGCCCACAGGAAGTCCCCTGTGACAGGCAAAGTCCTGGCTGGATGGTTTCAGCTTGACAGGGGATTGGCTGTCTTTGAAGGCTTCAAATAGCTTATATGGTTGCTTGGAACTTGATACTGGTTTATTGTCCATATACCTCAAATTCTTAAGGGCAACCCTGGGCAGAGGTGAGGTCTGGGGCGCGTTGGGGTTGGGCGAGGTCTTGTTCCCGAGAGGTTGGTGTACTCACCCAGTAGACTCCATCACCACAAAGACGGATGAGTACAGCTAGCAACAACTCTGACGCTCGTCACAGGATGTTGGTCAGACAGAGGGAAATACACGAAGGGCTCTATTAGGCCAGTGAATTTGGCGACTCATTCTATGCGACGCGTACTTAGGCTGATCAAACCGTTTGTAATCACTTAGGATTGGGCAGATAATTCAAACGAAGGGTATCAATGAGGGGCGGGCCCCTCGGAGCTGGGAGTTGGCTGCTATTTCCTGCAACCCAACTCCATGTCGTGGGTATGTAATCACCAACTCGAACATCTTAAAATGGAGGTGGGGTGTTAATTTTATCTTTCATATTCCACCTAGATTAGGTGTGGTTTGCACGAGTCTCCAAGTTGATATAAATACGGCATGATTTTAATAGCATAGTTATACGAGCAACGTACATACAAACTGAGGTGCCTTGTCTTTATGAAATTACTTGAAATTGGCGCTGGAAGGAGGTGTAACCGTGTAAGGAACATCATGAAAATAGACCTCCAGTGCAAATGCCTTCCTCCTGACCTCCTCTGTGTCGTCATCTTCGTCATCTGTATCGTCGTACTGCCATTCGTCATTGGCTATTTCTTCGCCTGCAATGAATTTCCATCCCTGCTGGTTTCTTGACCAAGTAGCACACCCTAAGTTGAGTTCCACAAGGGTTGGACGCAAGAAAGCCGCCTTATTCAAGTGGTCGCCCTGGATTTCGAGACAACGCTCCTTGGCCGTGACATATCGTGGTTGCCTAAGTAACTGATAATTGACGGAGAGCGTTGTCAGGAGTGGAAATAGGACATTTTTGTGAGCGAGCATGAATGAAACGTGCTAGAAACGCCTTTTCAGTACATCGAGGACATCCATATGAGATTAAATATGCACCAGTGCATTCGCGTGCGGTGTATAAAACACCAGTTCACGCAACTCTGGGAATGCCGTCGCAAGTGCTTCCAGCGCGTACAACGCTCCGGACTCGGTTGGGAAATCAAGTGAGAGACCCAACTGACGGATTGTGACGGGCTCCCCAATACCCCTACAGGTCAAGACCTCCATGATGTAGGCCAGTCTGTGGTAGCTAATAGGTTCGACAATATTTACCGCCGTCATACTTCTATAGCGAGCGATCTCTAGGAACTTCAGGTCCCCGCCAACCATTAGCTGATGGAGATGAGGAGGTATGAATGTGTGAGGCAAAGAGTAGAGTGTTACTGGCGGGGGAAGTCGAGCGACATGAGCCGCAGTGTCGCCAGCAGGAATGATCCTGTGTATCCTAAGTTGCTGAAGGAGGAAGTGGGAGAATTTTGGGGGAACGAACAATCGAAGGGTGGTAATCCTCGTGAGCTGTCCAAGCGCTTTGCACAGCACAGGGTACGAGACATAAATATCGGTATTGCTAGCGACAGAGAACGCCAAAGACCTGATGTAATTGCCATATCTGACCATCATAGTAGTGGGAGAGGCGAGGATGCAGAAGAGTAGTCGTGCACTGCGTGCATGCACGTCTATATTGCGATAAATAAGTCTGCAGGTGATGTGGAATAGCTGCTTGCAGGTCATGAGCACTCGGATTCTGTCTTTATCCGGGAGCTCTAAGACAATGTCGTCGAGCAACTCGACGGGAAGCGTAAGCAGCAGGTATCTTTGAGAAAATAATCCTGTTAGTTAGGACTATTGTTGCAGTAGGATCATAGCTTACCTTTGGGTGTCCATTACAGCAGCAATAAGCTTTGGGTGCTCAGCGAGCCAATTTGTACTCGCATCCCCTAGAGCACCAACTCGAAGAGGAATATGTTTTGAAAGAAATCACGGATGCAAAGCGCTTCGAAGGTGGCTGACTTCCATTCTGGACATATCGTACGAACTTCTGTCACTACGAGTGCTACTGAGCCCATCACTCCCTGGAGTCATTCTATTTAATTGATATCCCCATGGTTGATCCCACACTGTCATTTCACACACACATAAGCGACGAGTGTTCCTTTGACACAATCTGTACATGAACAAAATATAGTAACATAAGCAAATTATATCTATATCGTGTGGTTTCTGAACATCGACAGTTGTGTGAACGCGGCCTGGGTCACCCAGTTTGGATATCCGAGGGTTCAACTCGGATACGGTATTGGCAGCACATCACCCATTAATTACACTTTGTCGTCTTGTCACCTGCATGAAGACTCAATCCTCGTGTTTGATATAACGACCACTATTTCAATCGTAAGACAAAATCCAATATCATCTTAAGTTGATCACTGCATCGTGCGATCTATCAAGACCGTTTGCTGGGAGGTTCGACCTGCAGTCAAAACGAAGTGACAGGTTGTCATTGTCCAACACTCGCATCGATTATAGGGCTATAGCTAGGTATCAGAGTGGTCAGAATGCAGTAAGCATCATTGAAGTGAGCTCAAAGCAATTGACTCGATGAAACGTGAACTAGGCCGAATAAAACTGTGGACTCACAGCCGACGATGGATCTCCATTTGTTCACAGTCCCTGCATCCAAATGGACGCAAAATCTTAACTGGTGCCGTGTGCGCGGTGGTACGTTTCAACATCTATTTATCGAGTACCTTATTTCGGCATGCCAAGGGTGAATGCGCCATTGGTCAGGTCTGCACGATTTAGGGTCTCCAAAGTGGGTATATAAGCCTGAGCGGTCCATCACTGAAGTAAGTCAACCCCGGTCGTCATGTCCACATCTCAGAGCCTCTCGTTCGAACAGGTGAGCCTCTACAAGGTCGTCCCAAAACGTGGTTGACTTACCTCGCACTGGCAGAATCCGTCAACCCTCGACTATGATGCTCCTCGAGCACCAAAAAGGATGCCCATGGCCTGTTCTTTCTGTAGGGGTGAGTGTTTCTTGCCTCTATTGACATCGTTTTGGGAGCATCCTTACTGATAATAATTTTTTGGGCTAATGCAGGTCATAAACTTAAATGCGACGGGATAAGACCATCTTGCGGAAACTGTGACAAACGTAAATTTGCTTGCCAGTACATTCAAGTCGCTACATAAGTAGTCTTTGGAAGCACATCATGGCTTCGTACTCATTGTTCCGTACCTACAGGAATATTGCTTGTAAAGAGTAGATCTTTCTCGCCTGTTTATCATTAGCCCACTGTAGCTTGAGAACGAGGCTCATATTCATTTTACTACCTTTTACATTATGAGTCTGAGTTCGATCTCGAATCACGACTTTTGAGAGCAGTACCACTCGAGATCATGCAATAGCAGGTCCCAAAAAAAAGACAAGGTACTTCAGAAGACTCCGAATTAATTCTGTGAGACGTACTTGAATGTGAGGACGTGTATAAAAAATCGCTTAAAACGTTGGAAATGAGTGGGTTTCGAAAGTGAAGGGACTCGTTGAACCGTGATCACCGATTCCAAATCCTTGCCCCTGATTATACGCTCTGCTGGCGCTTCAAGCTTGCGGCAGCCTTGAATAAGGCACAACGATACCACCTCCAATGGCACAGTGATAACGAGCGGAGGCCAATAGCGGCTCGATAAATCAAAAAAACACCCAGGTTGCTTGAGGTCCCATGCAATGACCTCTAAGTCGGCAAAGGCCCCATGGAGTTGTCGGATGCGATGAACTCTATACTGAGCGATGGGGGAGTGGATAATGTAATTTACTCTTGTCCCTTCTTGCATAAGCGTCCCAGGAGTAATTGCCTGAGCCTGAATGATACAGACCAACCGGATTCCAACATACTTGTGAGGCCCACCAACTCTAACAATTGTGTCATGGTCTATGGTAATTGTCACCGCGTCGTCAAGATCAGCAAGCTGAGGAAAGGACTTCGGAGGGATCCATTGTAAAGCAGCTGGGAGTTCGTGCTGATTGGCGGGTATTGATGGAGAGGAGAATAGCGCTTCAAATCGTCCCGCTGCCTTTGCGTACTCGTCGTCGAAGGCATTGGGCCTTGAGGGCAGGTGTCCTCGCTTGGCTATTGGCAATCTGGCGGCGTCCCTGATATGAGAAATAGAGATATTCATTAAAATTCAACGGTCAGGAAATTTTAAATATACAAACATTCGTGCCTCAGTATCACACATAGCAGCATGGAGCAATGAATCAGATGAAGGTTGGATGCATATGGTGCGTGCCAGAGATGTGTATGAAGGACTGGAAGGGATTGCAGTCGGATGGCGATCGTGGGGCCCATTGAATCGTAAAGTGCTGTGGGACGTAGCAGACATATTTCGACGCCTTGAGAGATAGTCATAGGAGTGCTGTGGTTGAAGCAGAGGTGTGGCTGGGAGACTGCAAGTAGGAGGGGGGCCCGGTGGCTGTCCGTGAACGAGATTGGTGCGACGAACAGATAGAGCCATGTCCTGACGTTCGACAGAATGACCAGGCGCCAGAGAAGGTATGCCATCAGACAGACTCATGTTGAGCAGGCTTGGGTAGTAGGAGAACAGGCGCAACAGCAGAGCTGATATAGAGTCAAAATTTCGCGTGAATGGATCTCCCTTAATACAGGTCTGGGCTAAAACATGCGACGCGAAGTTTGGATTGCATTCCGATTTTGTCAAACCCCGTCGGTAGCACATAACGTTATTCGCTTGCGAAGCGCCGCTGCACCTGCATTCCCACGCAACTATATAAGGCAACTTCAATTGCCTTTGGGCAGGTGGCTGTGTAGATTATGGTATTGTTTGCTCAATGACAATCCGATAGCATACCAGTGAGTGCTTAGGTCCACTGCTGCAAGAAACGATAGCATGAATACATACCTGCAACAGCGTGGGGCCTAAGGTAAGGTTTTGGTTCCATTCCAGCATGTTCGTAATAGGTATTGTAATCAGGGCGCATTCTAGAATCGAATGCACCCTGATTATGATATCTATCACAAACATGCTGGTGTCAGGCCTACCAGGGCTCACGGCTTGGGCTCCAACTTTTGGAAGCCTGAACCCTCGAAAGCCAAGCCCACACATCATTATTCTAGAACCTCAAGATCCGATTGACGTGGCTGGTATCGGATCCAAACAATTCAATCAGATGCGGATAATTCAGGTACGTAAATGCATATCTGAAACATCCTACTACTGCAGCCATGGCCCTGATTAGACCAAGCCAGACCCACACATTACAATTCTAGAACCTCAAGGCCCGACTGACTTGACTCGTATTGGATCCGAACAATTCAATGGCACCCAGATAATTCAGATACGTAAATGCATATCTGAAACATCCTACCGCAGTCGTGGCCCTCACATGTGATACCAGCAATTTATTCTCATTCAATTCTGCTTCTGTCTTGGTATCTTGCCTCATGACCCACAGCTTCTGTTTTCTCTATTGTCTGCAATTGATCACGTTCAACATAATTTGATTTAAAAAATTCTTGTGGAACTCTGCACCTCCGATCATCTGCACCCTGTGGAACTCTGTCATCCATATCCTGCAGTTCTATATCCTCCGATCATTCATATTTTCTGTAATTCTATCAGCTTTGACACAGAAGCCAGACAAACACTGTGCCACACTTAGAGCAATGAGATTGATGGAGATGCTAAACTGAGATTTGTTTCTCCGCACTCTATGAGTTCCTCTGCTCTAGTGTTCTCCATGTTTGGACTGGCTAATAGAGTCAGTATAAGATAGAATTACGTTGATTATACATATGTATCTGCGCTAAAGGAGAGAGAGAAATAAAATAGACACTGATGCGCATTAATGAATATATATATACTTCAAGTTGATCTCTGATGGAAATGAAACATGTTTCAGAATGAACAAATTGATCAATAATCAGATAATAGTAAAATTAATCATTGATAACTTGTAAAGACCATCAATATAATATGATATCTATGGCTACGTAAAACTGATGGGTGTGGGAATAGCCATCACTGTATCTCATGCAGTAACTGATCACATTTGCCATTTAGAACCGAACTATGTTGGGACATCGAACAGCAAGCAATAGTCAATAATTTGAAAGCTATACTAGCAGAAATATATATGTTAAATTCTTTAGTTCACCTTGGTGACACCAAAGGCTCTGTAATATGTAACACTGTTATATATCTAAGCTAATCATCATATAAATTACTTACGGAATTGTAGCTGTTCGATCCTCACCATCAATTTTGATGACAAGAACGATTGTCATCTGATAACTTTATTCAGTTTCAAGGCCATTAATAATATGGATAAAAAAACTCACATCTGGTAAACATCGAACTGACTGAACAGTACCATATTCAATGGCGCCAGTGGAGAGCCAGAAGAAGACCCGAGTGTTTGTCTAAAAATTTTCAATACATTACTGTGATAATTTGTGGTCTGGCAACATACGGGGTAGTTATTCATATAGCGAATGGAAGACAGGTGGGACTATGAGTTTTGTGGATAAGATTGGCCTTGAATGGCTGTTACTTTATATAATAATGCTCTGGCCCGATCTAAGATCTATTACGCCAGAAAGATATTAAGTAGTGTTCAACATAGAGGGTATGGGTATAGACTATTCAAACGTGATAGAGCACCAAAGTGCCATAGCCGTACACTGTTACAGCATATGAGCAGTCCTATGCGCAGATCATGCCATCACAACAAAACTCCCATGGCTAGGCATACTGTATTATTCCAAGTGATGTGTGACGCCCCTGAACAGATGGAAAACTCTTCAAAATTGAGAAGGACATTGCCTTTTAAGCCGCCACACAGGAGATTTTTTTTGTCCTGCTCTTCAGATGAAGTTGAGACGTGTGATGTCCTCAAAATCTCTTCTCTTTGAAGGCATCTGTGATGCGTGACAAGAAGAGTAGGTCGGATTAGTGCAGTATTCCCGCAAGTAAACAACGTGGATGGGCTGATACAGATAAACTAAGGACTCCTACATGCCGTGCGTTTCACAGCGGCCCTCACTCTACGTCAATCTTATTACTCCTTGCTGAATTAAATACAAAATTTGTCATTTGTATACACATTCCATAATGTTACGTGTAATCATAGAGGGTATACCCCACACCCTGGCTCGATCAAATAATTGAGTCAAAGTAGCGTAGGAAACTTTAAATGTGTGGAAGCTGCAGTTACTATTGCCATTGGCTGAAATTTTCAGAATCTTTTATCCACGTATAAATTGAAATTGAGAGCACTAATACAACCACGTTACAAAGGTACCATTATTTTGACGGGAACATGATGAAGTTCCTATATAGACGGGCTAGTACGTATTTGTAGGCGTCAATTTAGGCGCCCAGGCTCGGGAATATTGATACGCATTTCGAGCCCACATCCAACCAGCCTCGGACCTTCCATATATAAGTATACGATCCGTTTTCGACCGTAGCCAACAGTGGCGTAAAAAATTTGCACTGGGACAGCAAGGTTGAATAAACGTTGGAAAGCTTACTAAGTCTCAAACGGTCTGCTAAAAAGAAACGTCGACTCGGGGGATGCACTCCTCATTGAGTACCCGCACAAAATTAGACTATTGGCCATGATATTGACCTGCCGGTTTATCAAAACGAGACAATGACATCGCATTACCTCCACCCGATCATCCTACCGTGCCAATACGAATATCGACCTGACAGTGCGCTTCAGCTATTTTACACCATACAATTTTGGCTTTAGCCTCAGGTGTCGGGCCTGCAGGTACATGCGTCAATATCGAAGACATCTGAGAGAGATTGAAACGGACCCTGAATGATATCCAATTTCGCAAGTGTGGAGGTTTATTTGGTGTTAATGCAGTGGCCGGGCGTTCATAAGCGATTGTCGGCGTTGAGGCAAACGAGAGTCCGTCGGCCGACCATTGCCCAACCTGTGATGGAACACATTCCAAGAGAGACAACTTCGCAGCTTGTAAGTACGAATTCGTTTGTGCGAGAGATGCCGTCTGGGGTGAATGTCCTACTTGAAGAGCTACCGATCACTTATTCCTGAATGAACGGGAAGCTACGGATCTGCTTACCCTTGAGCACCCCCCATAAACGCTACAGCGAACTATGCGGTGAAGCACCTGAACGCTTCCGTGTTAGTGCACCGCAAAAATCAACATCAAAGGACCAACGCACTCAATTGAACCTCGTCGACGATGTCACGGCCCAGGACGTTTCATACCAGGCTCCACTTGCTTATGAAAGGGCTCTCAACTTGACGAAGTCGGATGAACGCGGAGGAGTGTCGTTCGACATATAGGGCGAATATATACACCGTGGCTGAACGCTAAGCCCAAGTGTGGAGGGCCTGCCGGGATGTTTGAAGGGAGTCATGGTATGAGTAGGGGGTAGTGGCAGCAGGCCACTGAAGAAGTTGGGGTAGAACACGAGCCACTATGTCCGCATGGTCATTGGGGGTTGAAACTTTGTACGTCGAAACCCACACAGAGGAAGGGAGGACCACCTTCGGCTGTCCGAGTGACATGGGTTTGCCATATGTTCCGACTGAGACAGATGGCGACGTCGACCGTGAGGTTAAAATATGGACGAGAGAGGCAGTATGTGAAATCGGGTGTGTGGACTGGACAAGGTCAATCGTGAGATTGACGTGCAGAAATGAGGGAGAACAGATCTGACCGACCTGTATCACACTAGCCCAGCCGTAGTATGGGACTTTTCCCTCCAAGGTCGGCCAAACTTCTCCATCTCAATCACGGATTGGCTGCAGCATGCGGGATATGGAGGGTCCCCAGAAGCGTGGATAGCGATAGAGAAGAGAAAAACGAAGAACCAGAACGGTGGGTGGATGGATATTGGGGAGGGCTTAGGAAGGCGTCGATGGCGGGCAGGCAGGTTCAGTGTGTGATGAGCTGGGTGCGAGGGATAGATGTCATGCGCCTCCAGCGATACGCTGAAGGCATTTGGGCCACGGGCAGAAGATGGGAAGATCGCAGGCATGGACTGGAAGTCTGAACAGTATCAGGGAGTCAGATCGAACTTTGCAACGAGGGTAGAGTAAAACTGACCTATACCTCAAAACATTGGCCAGAGTAGGGCCAAGCAGTGACATGTTGACAAGTCGGGGAAAAGAGAAGTGGATGGTACTTGGCCACGTCAACCGATCGGCGCGTTCGGCAATCATGGACTCTTCTCCTTCAACCATGCACTAGGCAGCGCCATCGACCACTTGTTTTCTTGGAGCCCTTCCTTGAAGTTCAATGTAGAACACCTAATGATTCTCTCCTTAGCCGGCTCACAACCCCTCAACCACTCAGGATCCAACCTTTTCCACTACTGATCAGGCTCCCGGATTGCAACATCTTTCTTTGAGAGCGCGTTCACTGGACGGACAGAACAAGCGGGGTCCTTGATCAGTGAGTTCTCTTGCATATAGGTCTACACACTACTGACACTCCGCCTTGTAGAAAAGCAATGTCGTACCCATGTGCCAAAAGATGACGTTGCAAAGCTCGTGCACATCTTTTCGAAACCTGACGACTTCCGCCAATCATTTCGTTCTGTTTCTTCAAGTGCTTAAGGGCGGTTCTGGCCAGTAAGTGGACTTTTGGTTAGATGGATGACGAATTAATTTGAAAATTTCTATTTAGTGATGAATACGTTAGATAACGTGCTCAAGGACGACTTCAAAAACAGAGGCGTCTCGTGGTTTTAGTGAATGCGAGGAGGGAAACCTAATCGAGCGGTTCAGGCGAAGTGGACAGGAAAGTACATCGCTCTTAGTACTTTTATACATAGATTAATCTTACCTTTCTATTATTACAGTTCTCTCAAGCAGGACACGGAGAGCCTTCACAACATCGCTAACGTTGAAAATCTGTACCTCTCGTACGTACAGTATAGAGCGACTCGTTAACATTTCTGGTCGACTCATTCTCAGCTTCAATAAAACCACCAAGTCTCTCGGCGCTTTCTCCATCCTGTCAGCTTGCTACTGCAAACCATGGTCGATAGAGTGCCGATCCGCCAAACCACCGTCGCTGGTGGATCAAGAAGTCGGAGAGGAGTTGGTCTCCTCCACACTCGTGGGTTGCATTTCCTCGATTCCTACTCTCGGTGCTCATCGACGACTAGGGTAGGTGTCGATTGGTGCGTTTGATAATTGTACTTGCCTCATGGTATCCCAGTCTCTAACTGGTTCGCAGAAACTTATGGAATACTCCAACAATAGCTTTACCAAAGGCCCAAATGGAGAGGATGAAGCCTGAAGAGGCTGCCAAGCGTTTAGGCGTGCTGGAGCGGAGACGATGACAAGCAGTATTCCAGATCCTACGACTTCTCCTTCGGACGCGTCGCGTCTAATACAGAATCGGAGTTCTCTTTTTCGACTTCTGCACTGCCCATCGATGTCTAGGACGATGCTAGATAATCTGATCCTGATTCAACGTCATCGCCACTTGTTTTGACTTCAGGAGATCTCAACGAACACCATTTGACAAAGCGAGCACCGAGGAAGTATCTTTTGCACCCGACAAGCTGGACAGGAGCAGCTACGGCAGGAGGTACTAGGAAAAGATGAATGACATCTGGAAGTACAACTATATATACCACGACTCTATGGAGTCTTCCGACTCAAGTTTAACACCTGGCATGCCTGGAATTACCATACCCATAGGTAAGCTTTAGATATTCCAGAGCAGCTTATATTTATTTCATGGCATGAGGAAATATGCATGAAGATGCTCGCTGAGGTGACTCTGGAAGCATGAGAGGATCTAAGTTTGCCAACAAAAAACGAAGATTTATTAGAGGAGAGAATAGCTGGAGCGATCTCATACAGTGAAAAGCGTAAGGACTCCAGAAGAAAAAGAGCAGGGAACGACCTATTGGGAAGCCGTCGTAACCCATGGTCCTTTGACATAAGCGGTATGCATAATTGGTAGCACCGTTGACGTCAATATTCCTTGCGTCTCATGGATGTGAACGCTTGGAGTCGTTATGTTTAGGAGATTGACGTGCGAGAACCAATTTTTAATAAAGAGTGCATTGCTGAGATGTCGAACTAGGCTGACGAGGTTGGTTCAAAGGGCTTGACGTTTCGCTTCGTGGATAATTGACGACAGCTGTTGAACGAGTGTTCGCCACAGACAAAAGCAGGCCAAGGCCAATGGCCTTTGCGCGAACTGGCATCGGAAACACAGCGGTTTGTGGGAGATCTAAAAGATGGTTCTTCAGAAAGGATAAGATATACTAGTATGTGATATAAAAAACGTACCGTTTGCATTACACGAAAACGGACACCCATTGTCCTCGAGTTTTGATGGACAGAGCGACGACCACCTCCTTATGACCGGACCTTGGAACGGATAAATGCGCTGTTGCCTAACATTGAACGCAGGTATGGGAGGTGTTCCTGCCAAGGTGTTTGAGGGTAGTCGTAGTATGAGTAGGGGGAGCGTAGTGACAAGCTATTTGGCGAAGTTGCGGTAGGACGCGAGCCACATGGATTAAAGGGACTCAAAGATTTTGCGTCGAGGTCGCCGCAGAGTACCCAGAGTACCCAGAGGGTCCATCTTGAACATGGAGGTCTGCCATAGGTTCAGAGTGGTTGCTGGTGCATGGATTCATCTGTATTCGAGGATTGACAGAGGTGAGGCGAGAATATGAGAGAGGACGCAAGAGTCGGTATGTAGAATCGGGTTCATGGACTAGTAAGAGGCGGAAAGTCAGTTCAGAAATGAGAGAGAATCGATACGACCAACCATCATTGTACTACTACCCCAGTATGAAACTTCCGTCCAACTTCCCTATACCGATCATGAATGGCTGCATGGTGCGAGGTATGGAGGACTCCAGGAGCATGCATGGTGACGGAAGTTCGAAACGGCGGTGAATGGGCGAATACTGCAGCTGTGGCCTGAGGGCTCAAGACGGTTTCAATAGAGCAGACAGATTTGGTGGGTGATGAGCTGCGTGCGAGGGAAGGAATTCATGCGCTTCCAGCTATACGTTGCTGGAGCAGACGAGGACGCAGGGAGATGGACTTGGCAGCGAGAGATATGTATGATTACAGGCGACTGGAAAGGGCCAGAGTCAGATTGGGATAAGCATGGGGAAATGAAGTGCCCAACCTGTGCTTCACTACACTGTCCGGAGTACGAGAAACTGTCTGCGGTTTCCATGCTTCAGGTGTTTGATGCCAGGAGGAACAATAAGTGTTGTGGATGCGAGGACTCAGAACGACAGGTGGATGTAGAGCTTGATGCTCTGATGGCGTTTGCGCGAGGAGCGGATGCATGGACCCGAGGCGACGTAGAATCAGACTGGAAAAGGTTAGATCAGGGTCAGAAATGGAGCAAGACGCGAGACGAACTGACTTTTGATTGGACTGAGCGTCATTCTCGTGGTACGCTTCCGCCGAACATCTTTCTGTTACCAGTCAAACTTCTACGACGCAAGAGTGGGAAAATCTCTTCATGATCAAGCCCAGGCAGTTAAACGAAGGGGAGGTCTTCAGAGGCTTGGGAACGATAGAGCGGAAGCTTAAGATTGATACTAGGAGAGTAGAATCATACTGGAGGCATCTAGCATGGGCAGAGAACTCAGAACTGGCAGGCAGAGCGCTCAACGCAATCACGAGGAAAATATTTCGTTCCCACGCCCGTCAGCCAAACCACCGAAGTCACCAAACCACCACCTATTCCGATCTTGGGGCAGGTTAGCAGGTGCTCTCTCGCACTTGATGACAACAGCAGCTGTCAGTTCTCTCTGCGCGCAGGACTAAAAGAACAAGTCCAGCTTCGTTGACAATTCGCAGCTTCGAAAGCTGGTTCTCAGTCAGTCCCTCGCCTCTTCAAGTTATGCAACCCTGATCATTTCCACCCACCTATAGGTTCCTGGAGATGACGAACGCGTCCTAAGCCAACCAACGAGCGCGAGACACCTCAAGAAGAGTGTTCTTACCCAAAGCCCCCATTCGCATGTGGTTGACTCTAGCGAGTCGTTGGACGGTGTTGTCCTCTGTATGGCGCACACTGCCCTCTGTCCTCGGAGGTCAACACCTCAGTCTACCTCAATGTACGGTTCTGTGTAACTCCAAAGAGTCCAACACCTCATGGTGACTGGTGACCTTGGATGGATTCCGGTGGACAATATAATGGTTCAGTACAAGGATGGTTTTCAGATGGTGGAGGTATGTCGATCATCCAGTCTCAATTCTGGTTGTTTTCTGAACATTCCCTTCGAATCCGCAGCTTTTTCTGCCTCTGACAGTAAAACTACTAACCCAAACAACGTCGAAGGTGCCTCAATGCTGAATCACATTTGTACGTATATGTCCACTGTCACTTCCTTCTGAACTAAACTATACTATAGGTTCCAAAATGGTTTTCGACGTCGATGTCCATCTCCTACCGCGAGCCCAGGCTCGACTGAGCTGCAGACACAAATCCTTGGCCAGTGGCTTAACAAGTCCGTTCCATGTACCAAATCTTCGCCGACTCAGTCGAACGCTAGTTGAGCCGTTCCATAAGCTCGGGTGAGTTCCCTTCGCCGCTTGTCGATGTTTGACGCTTATTATTTTCTTGCAAAAGGCCACTATGCCGATATTACGGATTTTCATCAGGCTTGCCGCTTGGAGTCACTCAGATGACGGTGGGAATCTGAAGAGTGAGTTTCTTCAATTGATTCTCGTCTTTTACCTTGAGAGTACTTAACCTGTATTACAGGCTCCAGGAAGTTGTTTGAACATCTAGTTATTACACGAAGAAAGACGATGGCGGACAACATATCAAGAATGCCACTTTTTCGGGCGCTAAAAATGTGCTACCGCCATCACGGCTTCCGCTACACCTACCACGACTCCGAATGTGGCGAAACCTATATATTTGGTAGTGTCATGTGTGTCAATTTTGAGTGTTCGGTAAATGAATTACAATTCTCCTCCCCGAAAGAGAAGCCATACTTTAACTTGAAGTGACTTGAAGTACCACCAATTCCAGCAAGCGATGGCGCCAACAGATATACTCGAGTATGGCTATGGTTTCAAGATGATGGTCGATTGACCTTCACGTCTGATAACCGAGGTTTGACGTCAAATTCAAGGGACGTATCAGTGGGTTGATAAGTTGGGTTCGGTCGTCCATCATTCTCAAAGTCGATGCCTGATGTACGCTACTAAAATCGGAACAGCTTTTGGCCAGAATATCCGACCGCAAGGTTTCGGGCCTATCTGAACGCAATTGTGGTGCAAATCACGTCGAACTGAAGTGTCCTAATAAAGGTGACTCCGTCATTCACTTCTACATTTCGCATAACCCAGATCTCAAAGATGGGTTAATGCATGTCTGATTCCTAACGTGACACGAGAGCGGCGCCGTCGACCACTGTTGTTCTCGGAACACCCTTCCTCAAAGTCCAATGAATAATTATTCCCTGCTAGGTACCAACGCAGCCTCACAACCACTATCGTACCAATGCAAACTCAATGGTATTTTACGCTGTATAATTTGAACCTCAACTTCAGGTATTATGCCTGCAGGTACACTCGTTAGTATCGAAACCGTTTGTGTAGATATTGTTATTCACCTTGAATGACCCCGACTTGGGATCCACGAGGAAGGGTGTGATATCGCTTGAAGAGAAGTCGAGGTGTCAACATATCTTCAACGCAGGTGTAGAGTTTTTTTTTTTTTGGTCATAATGCTAGCGACGGGCGCTTATATCCGATTGAGAAGGAACGAGGGTCTATAAGTTGGTGGGCTGCCCGGCCTACGACGGAACAGAGAGACAGGTATGGTTTATGCGCGCCAGAAATGTCGCCTTGTGTGATCGTGAATATCTTCTTGAAACTTTCAGTTCTGAACAAATGGGGAGTTACGAATATGCTTACCCTCGAGCACATTCAATAGACATTATTACAGCGGTCTATGCGTCGAAGAGCCTCAGTGCACTGCAAGAGCAAACACCAAAGACTAACGCCCTCAATCGAACCTCATCGGCAATGTCACAGCTCAGAAATTTTCACACCAAGTGTTCGCAAGATCGAGGGTCCACTTGTGCTCTCGTCTCGACAAAGTCGGTCAGTCGCGGAGTAAGAGTGTTGTTCGACATAAATATGGGAGCGAATATATGCACCGTGGCCGAATGCTGAGCGCAAGTGTAGCGGCCTGGGGGCATATTCGAAGGTAGTCGGTACGAGTAGAGGATAGTAGAGAGTCACGGTCGAAGTTGTGGTAGAACGCGAGCCATCATCTCCGCATAGGTCAACGGGGCTTGAGAAATCGTGTGTCGAGACGACTGCTGAGTGCTCAGAGGAAAAGAGGTCTGTGTTTGGCCGTTTCAAACTAAATGCCCCATGACGATATAGAGGTGATTTGCTGGAATATGAGTCTCCATCCTGGGTCAATAGTGGGTAGAGGCGAACTATGGTGACGTCTGCCCATGAGGCAAAAACATGGAGAGAGGCGGTATGTGAGACCACGTTCGTGGACTAGAAGAGGTTAATTGTGAGACTGGCGTTCATTCGGAAATGAGAGATAATGGATGTGAATGACCTTTATTACACTGGCCCAGCCCAAGTACGAGGTCGACCGAAGTTCTCCATGGCAATCTTGGATTGGCTGCACGATGCACGATACGAAGGTCTCCAGGATTATGCGCATTGACGGAAACCA
>Ga0247741_1000802_pt1 | contig 17231 bp, 16 predicted proteins | sample UWRJL213509R2_FD_180945 | JGI IMG/M metagenome (GOLD analysis project Ga0247741, IMG submission 180945) | Plant litter microbial communities from Arlington Agricultural Research Station in Wisconsin, United States - UWRJ-L213-509R-2 | ecosystem: Environmental > Terrestrial > Plant litter >... | reverse complement strand
TCTATCGCTCCTTTGCAGATCTCCTCGACGTCTTTGTTTCGTTACATCAACAGTATTCACCGAAAAAGCGGAAGCTGCATCCTCACCTCACCTGCGCCGTCGTAAGGGAATGCTCTTACTTTCATCACCAATTACTGATCTTCTACTTTGAACTCAAATACAGGATACGAAAGCTACTGCTTCTATTATTTATCGAAGTAAGACCGTCATTGATATTCATACGTCTTCAGCGCTGAACTTCGGATCTTTTTAGTTCGGGAAGTCATTCTAGTGACTGCGCTCACCAATACAAACATTCTTTAGAGTTTACGGCACGCAGAATGGCTCCACACATGTCTAACCTTTTATATATCCTGCTCATTATCTGTACCCGTGTATTTCATGAGGACTACTTCTCGTTGTATTGCTTTCATCATCAATCGTTACATTTACTTTAATTACCCGCATTTACAGCTTTCTCTCAATTTATGTCACTTGTAGCATTTCACTGCTCTGTTGGCTCGGATCATCTCTGGGACTTCTGAATGCCTTCTTGATACTTCTGATGAGGTTTGGATGATGTACTGAGTGCCATTGCGCTGCTTTCTCACTTGAATCCCAACGGGATTCGTGTAGCTCCTTGTACCTGGGACTTGGACCTAATGGTGTTATTATAAGGTCGAGAAAGTCGGCGAGTTCTTTGAATCTAGATACGCACCGGCCCACATGGTTCAAAGATTTACTTGGATCACCACCACCTCGTCCGCAAAGGCCATCCATGATCTTGTGCTTGGTTGTTTTTAGGGCAATCAGAGCCTTCTGATTCAAGTGTCTAAGTGTCTAGCTAATCCGGCTGAGCGCAGCATCCAGTCAAAGAGATAGCTTTTCAAGACTTAGATGGCAGCTACGATAAGGATTGCTATTAGCGGTGCCTGCGGACCGCTGCGGAGCTATTCACGTGACTTTGAGCATGACGTCAAGCCATGCGCAGTGCCTTTTGAACTCAGCAACGACCTGTCGTGGGCAGCCCTCTTTGACTTCAACAACGTTTAACCCCCACCGCCGTCGTATCCTTCATACCAGTATTCACAATGGTTAGGTCCTCTGATGTTATCCTGATTCTTGTAAGTCGCTTGGAATCTGTTACAGGAAGTCTACAGCTCAATGACTTGCCATTCAACTCTCTAGGTTGCCATTCTGTTCCCCCCAGCCGCAGCAGCGATGATTACTGGTTGCAGCTGTGATCTGCTCATCAATATTCTCCTCACTGTGTATGTTCTCTACCCCGTAAAGCTTCTGAAATGGCGCTCATGATGTTTCTACTGTAGTTTGGGTTACATCCCAGGACACATCCACGCCTTCTGGCTTATCTATAGAAAGATGCAAGCTGAGGAGCGTTATGGAAATGGTGGATTTATATGTGAGTGAAATCTGTGACTTGGTGCGGTGTTGAAGCTGTCTTTGCTGATGGCGCCCTACCTCTGTAGACGTTGGCAATGGTCAATACGAACCACTGTACAATCAACAGACGCCCGCCCAGGCTCCATACTATGGAGCTACTGGCCGATAGATTGAGATGTTTTATCAGGCTTCTATGGTATGCATACCGGGCTGGGTGCAAGAATGGATTGTCATGTAGTATTTCTTCGCTGTGCCAACCGAACTCGCTCCTATCAAATTTGTTTTATCATATTTTACCGCGAGCCCAGCGTGAAACAATTGAACTCTGGTTGGACTTTTAGCTCTTCAGATAACCTTTATGGACATCATGATTGGACTCTGCTACAATCCCGCGTTCAGAGATAAATCGATGCTAGGTGAACTGTGTACACAACTCAGTGTTCTAAACATATGTTCGATGACCTCGGGACTTGACAAATCCTTTCCGCAGTGGTGATATAAATCTTAAGCTGTCACATAGAGATAAGCCGCGAGCACATCTATTTGCGGCCGAAGGGCGTACACGATCTCAATTCAAGCAAAAGTTTTCATAATGCTTCTTTCTATGGACCACCTTTGAATAGGTGGAGTGATTGGGGTGGAGTTCAGAGGGTCAAAAGGGTCGCTGCGGGTTGCAAGGGTAGTTCCATCGCATTCGTTGATGGGCCATATGGACGAAGACACTATTATTAACTCCTGCCTTTTCAGTCAAGTAGTTCAGGGCTGAGTTTCGAACTGGGACTCTGAGCGCCGAGAGCATGAAAGTTCTCTTTCGATCCATGGAAATATGAAAGACCTACAGGTTGTCAAATGGGCCTGCGTACAGATCCTTCGTACTCCCCTTATAGCGATGTAAACAATGTCATCAAGCGTCGGAATGCTTGTAACAGTGGAGTGAGACCACCTGCGAAACCGACATCAATCAAATGAAATTCATCTTGGAAGGTGATGCAGTTACAATTAAAAGGCTGGATGTATACTTCATCACGGGTCCCCTGGGTAAGAGATGTACATCTCAGGCTGATACTCCCCATCTCAAGCTATCCGTGCTTGAATTCCCACTGCTCTCCATCTGCGGGAGGCCGATACTCGAATACTAGGTACTGATGGATGCTGTGGGTAGGGCCAACTTCCAAAAGCTTAAGCGCTTAAACGTTAAAGAAGCCATACAACAGACTACTTACACTATAATATAAGGAACTCATGTTGCTACTTTTCGATTGGACGGACGATCTGGACACATTGATTACACATTTATGGCTTGGAGAACTGGCATCCACCATCTAACTCGCTGTATAGGGACACAATTTCGTGAGTTTTTTGAGCTGTCAAATTTTACATTATGAAGTCCCGTATTGCCACTCAGATTTTGTTATAATGGTCCAGTCCAACCGAACGTAAGTTACATAGATGTTATAGTGGTTACATCAACTGAATAATAGTTTAAATGGTACTGAAGCTTCTTAAAACTTTTAATTTACTATATAAGAATAACTGAGCTTTTATGAGGCAGCTCCCATTCAACGAAATTTGTTTACGGGAGCTTTCGCCAACAATAGAACGGAATCGTGGTGGAGATAGGGGTTTGTTTGGTGATCTTGTTTGTAGCCGGTGCCCAAACAAGGAAATTTCCATATTTGGCAATAAACGAACAATGGCAACCGCTGTTGCGCCAGTGTCCCATTTCGCTATTGTCGGCCTCGAACAAAAGAAAGAGAGCGGAGAATGCACAATGCAGCCTGCGCACCGAGTCATACAGTGCACGATGGCCATTTCGTTGCTCCCAACTCTTTCTCCTCTACCACCACCACCCCTTCGCTGAAACGACGAACTCGCCATGCTCGCGAGTCTCCTGTTACTCGTTTTGCCCATACCAATCTGTGAGTAGTATCCTGACCTGCGAGAGAGACTACCTGACCGTCCTTTAGTTGCACAATCTACCCCAATCGTTCTATGTATTGCAGGCCAATGCCTTCAAGGCTACTCCAACACGACCAGTGCGTCTTTTGCTTCAAAGGCTCGATTTATTTCGCTCATGTTGTTTTACAGTTGGCGCCAAGCTATCCTTTCCAGGGGCAACAACACCATTTCATCTTCTTCCTGGAGTCTACACGTCTACAACAAACCCACAACTACTTCATGACGCTCTAACCTCCTCCCAAGTATCCCTTACATCCTCACCTGGGTTCTCGAACTCATCAATTTCACTCCCTCTCAATCTCGAACTCCAAGCCGGCTTGTCGGTATATTCAAACAGTCTCTACTCCGGAGAAAGCACATTCCAACCTCTTCCGTCAACACCCCTTGCCAACACCTCGGTGCCTCTCACGTCTAAATCCCTGGCACTGTCTTCAAACGTTTGGATCGCAGCCAACGCCAATAACAACCGGATCATCATCTGGGACGCCGTTCCAGATGTCTCGCAGCTGCCTCCGAGCAACCAAGGTTCTCTCTCCCTTCTGGACGTCCAATCATCGGCATGCACGCCCAGTTGTGCATCATCTGCTGTATGCACAGCGGCAGGCACTTGTCAATGCGCGCCTGGCTTCTCTGGCTTGTCGTGCGAGTCATGCGCGTCGGGTTTCTTTGGACCCCGATGCCAGGCATGTCCAGCTGACTGCAAACAATGCGACGAGGGCATCACGGGCACTGGGAGGTGCTTGAAGCCGGTTGTGGCCAATGATCCGTCAACATGCAATTGCAAGAATGGAGTCTGCGGCACCAACGGCCAGTGTACCTGCAACCCAGGATTTACGACGGGTACCGATGGCACTTCATGCTCAAAATGTTCTCCCGGTTTCTTCTTGACCTCGAACGGCGACTGCCAAGGTGCGTACCTCAGTTTAGTACAATGGTTTGCCAATTGTCTTATTTTTCAATCAGTCTGCCAGATTGGTTGCACTCAATGCTCAGATGGGACCGGTGCATGCACCAGCTGCAAGACAGGCTTTTCCCAAGATGCCAATGACCGAACCAAGTGCAACCCGCCCACCCAATCCACCAATACGGGCCAGGCATGTCCTAATGGCAGCTTCGCAAGTGGCGCCTCCTGCTCTCCTTGTTCTTCATCATGCCAGACGTGCACCGGAGGAACTGCCAATGACTGTGTTGTTTGCGCATCTGGCCTGTTCACGTTGAATGGTGCATGTGTATCGGCGAATGCAGATGGAGTCTGCCAGGGGTCGAATTTGATCGCCGACAACAACAAGCGTGAATGCGATAGTGAGTTTTGAAATGGTTTCCTGGTTTGAATTCCATTCTGACAAGTCTTTTAGGTTGTGGTGCCAAATGCACTGATTGCAAAATACCCAACTTCAGCGTTGCGTCGACTGTTGATCAGAAGCAATGCACGGCTTGCTTGCCTGGTTTTTTCCTCAATAACGGTGCTTGCGTGGAGACCTGCCCTACAGGCACCACAGTTTCCTCGCAGGATAATAAGACTTGCATTCGTATGTTTTCTCATCGCGTCCTTTCCGAACAAACCGCTGACACCTTCCATAGCATGTGACTCATCTTGTTCATCTTGTGCTGGGCAGTCCACCTTCTGCCTCACCTGCCCCAACAATCAACTCGCCTCCAATGGCCGCTGCATCTCTTCCTGCCCATCCGGCACCTTCTCTGCATCTGGCGCGTGTTTGAGCTGCCACCCCGACTGTGCATCCTGCTCAGCGGGCGGTTCGTTCAACCAATGCACGTCTTGTCCTCCCAGCCGCCCGGTACTCACCAATGGCCGCTGCCTGTCTACGTGTTCGAAGAACCAGTATTTCGACTCTACATCGGGCTCATGCCAGACGTGCGACTCGACCTGCTCATCGTGCTCTGGGCCTGGGCCTTCCAGCTGTCTGGCATGCTCAAGTTCGACCCAGGTATTACGGTCTGGCGCTTGCGTCAATGCCAACTGCCAATCCAGTTCGAATGTTGTTGCTGGACTTGGTGTGTGTTTATCGGAGCTCGTCCTCACCGCATCGCCATCAGGGACAGGCAACGCACCTCTTCCCAGTGCCACAGGCATCAATTCGCCAACAGTGGTTAGGAAGGGTAGACTGGAATGGTGGCAAATCCTCTTGATGGCGCTAGGATGTGCGTTTATATTCCTTGTTGTCATCTGGCTCTTCAGGAGGAAGCAGAAGAAGCAGCGTGCGAAGAAGACGCAGGTCTTCGCTGCTGGAGCAGCCCCGACTCGTGGACGGACCAGTGGAGGTTGGAGATGGCGGTTGATTAGGTGGGGTGAGAAGCTATTTGGTCATACAAAGAGCCAGCGGGTTAGGGTTCCCATAGTTCACCTTGGACCCTCTGGCGATACGTATGAAAGCGAGGATGTCAAGCTTGGCAAGCTTCGCGCTGCAGAGGAGGCCAGAGGAGTTTCCACATACTCGTATGAGCCACCTCGTCAATCCAAAGCACCCCAACGGCCAGCCCGTCTTGATGACGCAGAACCTGAACATGAAGAAGACCTCGTCCGCCTCATTGGGTGCTACAACCGCCCCGTCACTCCACCGGAAAGGACGAAGTACTATCCATATCATACCCGCATCACTGCCGCCGACCGTGGGGGAGGCGACACCGACGCTCGCTCGCTGAGCGATGCCAGTAGTCGGTTGTCGGCGCCGTCGTTGTACTCCCAAATGACTGGGATGCCAAGACGAGGCCCAGATCCAAGGATGCCGGCGAGGAAAGACGTGCCGATCACGTCCAGGTTCTCTGGCACAACATTTGGAACAGCGGACAAGAAGGAGGGAAACTCCAAGAATCCATTCTGGAAATGAACTAGTGTCGTCTTTTTTTGATCCTTTGATTATCATTTTTATTTCTTCCCATTCATTTTTCGTTCTTCATGATACCGCATGCACGCTTCTCATGACCATTATGACCTACGGACTACCTTTCAATTACTCATACCTATAGACAGTTCACGGACTTATTTTATATTCCCCTTCTCACGATGTTAACGATGTACAACCGATACTCCGCATACTCATAGTTTACATACCCCTCAGCAAGCATTTGTTGTATCACTACCATTCATTTATCCTAGCATTAACTATCTACCAGGTTAATTATCCCCTCTTTGTAACTACAATCCGAACATGCTCAGCCTGTACAGTAGATTATCTCATAATGCACAAGCTCATAATGCATACCCTGCCAAAAATCTCATACTGCATAGCAGCTGGTGGAACCAAACTGCCTCCTGCCAGCCAAAATAAGTGCTCATAATGCATAAATCCCATAATGCGTTGAGATGTCATAAAATTTGGTGTAGGGACGGGTATGCATTACTATAGTCGCCTGTACCCTCATCTCACATGAAAACCACTCGCGAAGACTTTATTATTATTGAAAATCCAAATCATCAGACTGCAACAATGAAGAGAAACATTATGATTAGCGCTGATAATACATAAAATTCCTTTAGATTCCCATTCCTGCACTTTCTCTGCAGGACCTCCAGAAATACCGATCTCGCAACCTCTACTGCACGAATCCGACCAGAGAAAGACTGTAGGGATATTCGCGAGACAACCAAGTGGGTATGCTAACAATGCTCGGCTGGTGATACGGCATAAATAGACCCCACACAGAACAAAACTAGAATGATTTCAGAGCTCGAAGACCTGGCGGGGTTGTAAGTATATCCTAGAGATAGAAATTGCAGTAGAAATACTCACGTATGGCTTGAGTCCCCTCTCCGTTTCATTTTTCCTTTCTTCAAGTAACAATGCGGCCTGGGTTTTCCAATCTGTTTCCATGAGAATTCTTAGCCTCTCTCTAACAGCTAGTTCCGTCATATGCTTTGGGATAAAACTTGGTATTTCGGTGGTGGAAGCCTTCTTGACAGCTTTTACGAAGCCTTCATAGTCATTAGCATGAACATGATATACGTATCTGTTGGCGCAAATAGTAAGGCAAAGAGAACCAAGTAACGCCAGTGACTCACGGAGGGTCGAATTTTCCGAGGCTGGGATGTTGCATCTCCCATCGATCTCTATTCCATGGGTCATTCCTGTCCCAACGTATTACCTAGTAATGTGAATAAATTGACATCGCTGCGAAAATGCGTTAGCACTCACTGGGTTTAGGAAGGGTACGCCCATACATAGGGCATGGTATGGTGAAGGGCTCCACCACGGGTTTCCAACTCCAATCATGACTTTGCTCATCGCAACCGCCTCTGAAAATTCGTGGGGACCCAGCTTTCCGAGGTTGATCACACCATGTGCGGGGTCTGCGATATCCTTCATGATGCCTTTCTCTTCTGGATTCCATTGATAATGCTGATCAACTTGCCACCCGCCAGTGAAGTCGATGCCGATTTCGGCGGATGCCAAATGAAAGTAGGAGCGATTCCATGCGAAGCGATTGTCGTAGACGTAGGTTAGTTGCTTCATGAGCATCCACACGCGGTTGGATCGATCTGCCAGTCTGAGTGTTGGCAGCTTCGTGCACTCGTCTTCTATGGAATAGCTAGGAGGAATTGTTACAACAGCGTGACTCCTGACACTGTTGGCTTACCCTATGTATTGTATCGGAGATGGTTCACGACGGTCTGGATTGGCAGAAAGGATCCATTTTCCCTTCATGAGTGAAGCGTGGTAGTGGCCTGCTGTGGGGGAAGGAAAATATTCAAAGTCGAATATCTTCCAAGCGGGTATTCCTGATGGATTCGAAGGACCTTTGACGCATTTTGAATCTAAATGGCACCCTCCAGCCTTATTTCGAATGACGACCTGGAGGGGTCCACTTTTATTCGGGAATACTGATTTGGGACACCGAAAACTCACCTTAACAAGGTCAGGGAATCTGCGATATTGTTGCAGTACTTCATCTGTCGAAGAATGTTGTAGACTTGCTGGCAGAGTTGACAAAGAGACTTACCAAAACTGTTGGCAAAAAGAGTAGTATAGCCCAAGGCGCGTAGATGTTTGTACTGGTAGACGACATCAAAGAGAGCCAACATAGAGCTGATAATGTGAGAGTTACCACTGATAAACACCTAGGATGACGATTAGAAATCTAACTAGTAGAGCGAACTTGAAGCCGAGATTTACTCACCAAACACCCTCTCCGCCCCTCCATCCACGTACTATGGCCTCATCAAACCAATGAGCTGCAAGCAGCGCTACCTTCCGTTGGTTAGGTCCGCAATTGTCCAACGCCATACACATGTGCAGCTCCCGCAATGTCTGTGAGTTCCACTCTCGATAGTCCCTCCGAGTTTCATTAGGAGAAGCGAAGTAGCCAGCTACGCGCGCGGGGATGCCATGATAGCCATTACCGTTAGGGTATGCGAGGACCTCTTCAGCGGCAGTGTGTGCGTCTGGGAACTGCCGACGCCTATGTATCGTCAAGGTATTGGCGGTTATAATGTAGAGCAGGAGGGCAGATGCAGCCATGAGACATATATTCTTCCAGTGGCCATGGATCATACTAAGTAGTAGGCAATCGGACGGGCCGCTTTAACAGCCAACATCAACAAAACGCCCTATTTTGAACACTTTTAGGGGTAAGTAATTGCAAAGTCTCCACCTGCCTGACGAGGAACTCACGCTACATATTTCACTACTGCCGGGCGGGGAACCAAACCTCGATGTGAGACATCTACTGGTACAGGTCCTAGTTGCGTCAACATTAGTTTACAGCAATTTGGACTCTTCTCCAAATTGATATATCATTCAAGTAATGGCATGTGGCAGCTCTGTCGAAGTATTTGATTGAAGGTCATAGCATACTCTCCCCAAACAAGCACACCAAGACAACAGTTCTGACATGCTTGACGTGCCAGCATGTTAGTTATCGTTTCTGATGGGAAGGAATTAGAATATTTTTATGGCCAAAAATGTGTAAGATCGTCATCTACGGCCAGGATCGATCTTCGGACAAAGGAGAAAGTGTCACGTGTTGAGACTTCTTTAAGCGCTAGAAACTTCGCGTAAACTACGTATACTTACGGCCAATCCCCATCGTAATTCAATAATTTAACTGCAGGTAGGATTACCATGCTTACTAAGTAATCGAGCCAAATTCAGTTCATTTAATTTTTTTTTCTAATGGAGACAATCTATTGCGATTCTAGGGACAGTGTTCATAGACGTGGTCGACATAGCCTGTCGGGTATTCTAGAAAGGCGTTTATGCTCTCTGTTTGAGCCGCTGTCGCCACGAGGAAGACCAAACATAGAAAGTGAGAGCCTTTGCTTGCCAATATCAGACTTTAGATGACCAGCATACAGATTATCGGCTAACAAACGCCGGCTAGAATTTCAACTAGAAGTCAGAATTTGACCTGCATAGATCTTGAATGATGTAGGTGAACTTGCCGAGAAGGGTTTTCAAATAGGCGCTTCACCCATTTCACGAAGAACATCCGAGTTGCGAGAACTAAAAGCACGAAGACGCTCTGGATGAGCGAATCGGGTGGATGTTTAGAGATGTTTGTGGCGACTGGTGATGTCAAATGAAATTACCAAAATCAAGGATAATATCATCCGAAACACTGTCCAGCTCATGGCGACCGTTGATACCAGCAGTCTAAACCAAGTGTAATCTCCGAGGAAAGCTAGAGTACCAGGCTCTCCTGTATAAGATATGTCAGATTCGACATAGATAGATTTAGGTCATGGCTCGTCCGCCGACTACCAGATTACCAGCATACCAGAATGTAATTTGATTTAACTCACCTCTATAAACGATTTCTGCTGCTTTGATTAAGGCAAATTTCCAGAGCCAGACACCATCGCTCTGGTCTTGCTGCTGCTGCTGTATTTCGAAAGCGGTACGATTAATCTTACCTAGCTCATGATGCGTAGTGTTTGTCAAATTGGCGAGTGCTTTAGCAAGTTCGCTTGCTGAGAGCGACGCATCGGCTTGCAGATTTCTAACACTATGCGCATCGCGGATAGTCGAAGCGAGGATATATGAAGTCTGAATGGCTTTCTCTGACAACTGGCCGAGATTCTGAGAGATGGAGCGTCGAAATAAAGATAATGGACGGAGACAGTTAATCTTTACTTACCATGGTCATGCGGCGGACACCGTTTCCAAGCTCTAGCCAATTTTCATGCATGGCCGTCTAATCGGGACGTCAACTATGTGCGGAGAGACGGGTAATAGCGCTACCCACCGCATCGCTATCCATTTGTTTGTATAAGATTTCATGACGAGACGTCAATATATCAACGTCAGCGGACGTGACTGCAGCCGCGCCTAGTAAAAGCTCATTGAGGGCAGCGGAGTGCTGGAAATTTTGAATTAGGCTCGAGGGTCCCGTGCATGTGGGCTGTGACCCACCTGATGAAGCATATGACTAAAGGATTGGTCAAACTACGGGGAACAAAATGTTCAGTAAAGGATAGGGAGTCGAACAAATAGTGACCCACCTTCTCAAGGCGATTAGCTTCAGAACTTTCGCTTTCTTCGAGGATCTCCAAAGCTCTGACCCTGAACATCAGAAGAGTCTTCGTATGGGAGAGTAATGAGCCTGGAAGTACGTTGTTTCTGATAAAGGACTCACTCTGTTCGTTTCTTCGTTCAGATGAGCAAGAAGGCCGTTGGCAGTAGAGTGATGACTCTCTGAAACCGACTTCATTTCCTGCGCAAATTTCTGCATCTCCTAAAATGTCCAAAGGTTCACGGTAGCCGGGGTTTATGAAGAATGTCGGCTTACATCAGAACGTTGAACCCACTCGTCCAGATTGATGGAGAGCTTTCTTTCTCGTTCTTGAATGAAGCGAACCAAGCTAATCTTTTCAATGGTTATGTTGTGGTAGATATTCCGAGCCAGATCTATAGGCAATTATCCTCCTTAGTGATAATTACTCAAGGTACACAAGGTACGAACCAATATCATTCCAGCGCCTAAAGGCATGACATAGCTGGGCTATGCATTATGCGAAGATGAATATATGCGTCGGAAAGAGTGGGTAAGGGCACTCACGAACTTCTCGTAGATAACCGGAATAGCTCGACCAAAACTGAGCACTCCTAGCGAATGCGCTGATAAGAAGAGCACAGTGATTTAAGCTTCAGAGCTACCAGGGCAATAAAACACTCTAACTCAACACATTGTCCTCTTGTTTGAGACGTTTTCGGCATCTTTTGGGCACCTAATGAATAGGACAAGCACTCCAAAGGCAACGAATGATGCTTTGCTGTAGCGACTTCGCAGAGAGTCATCGATATTGCGGCTGAACGTTTCAGAATGTTTCATTGGGAATGAAAATAACAAGCCTTGAGATTCGGAGGGCGATGTGAGTGTGCCGAACAGTGAAATTACCGTCAATTCTCGCGTCTTCATCCAAATCAAGATCTGCACAGCGCTTCCTCATGAGATTCGAGGCATCCCTGAAACAATCTGGCCTCTGCGTGTAAGCTTGCAAAGAGTCTTTGCGACAAATTATGAGTTCAAAGATTAGCGGACAGAGGAGATCATGCCATACCGAAATTAAGTCGCAGAGAAGCGAGGTTATCAATTCCTTCGAGAAGCTCGTTGCCCTCTATATTTCAATACCAGCGAAGAAAAAATATCTCAGCAAGAGGCATAGACATGCGAACAATTATGTATCAAAATCCATACTTGGAACGAGACTTTCAGGGGCCATTCCTTTTGCATCAACAGTGCGCTTCAAGTTTGGCCATGTGAATCTCAGTGACGATGCAGACAGAACGGGAAACGCAATGATCAACCCAACACAGAGCCACATGGAGTACAGATTGTCGGGTAAGAGTGTCAATTGAGAGCCTTGGAAAACGAAAGCTTCCAGGTTCCAAGGCAGGTTTAATGTTTGCTCATGCTAGTATTGGCCTTGATGGCAAATAGCCGACCCCAGTTTAGCGCCCAAAATGACTTCGCACCGAAATCAACTTACTTTATTGCACAATGGTGGTACTCAGCATACGAGCAGGGCAACTAACTTCCTAACATACTCATGCTAGAGCCCCAAAGGCCTTGGATTCTCTCTTTGGTTCTCAACCTGTTCTCAACTGCTGTCGTAACCAGCGAAACCAGGCGAAAAGGCAGCCGCGTGGACAACTGAGGGGCCTTCGATTTAAAATACCACCTCTTTCTCTTACCACCATCTGGAATTGCCGCAAGTCCGGACAATATGCTCACTGTTCACCATCTCAATGATTCACGGTCTCAGAGGATCCTGTGGCTACTTGTGGGCATAGCCTCTCCCCTGCGACGTCATTATGTGCTCATGCCATTGAAAACACAGGAAGAATTACAGTTACCATACGAAATCAAAAAGTATCATCGTACACAAGAGCAACGGGCACCTCCAGAGCTCTTGGAGATATCACCGCTTGGAAAGTCGCCAGTCATCACCGACGGTGCGATCACACTTGCTGAGAGTGGTGCTATCGTCGGTGAGCAGTTTGCAGTAGATTTGTCTCCTCACCTTTCTCTTCTGACTAGTAATTTTTCTCAGAGTACCTAATCGGCAAGTATGGAAAAGGAAAAGCGACACCTCCTGAGTCTGGTATTCTAGACAACCTATACTGTAAGATACCGTTTCTATCAAGAAATCATGATATATACTCAACATCATTCATGTAGTTACTCACTACGCAGAAGGCACTCTCATGCCAATCTTGATTCAGAAATACATCTTCACATTGGTGCCGCAACAATCACCTTTTTTTATTAGACCGATTGCCAGCCTGATATTCGGCCAACTTGAGAAACTGCTTTCTGCACCCGAGATCAAGAAGAACCTCGCAATGGTAAGATCGACTTACTCTGGAGATCCTTGTATGGCCGCCGAGGCCCCGTTGCCATCTTTCTAACTTGACCACCCTACAGATCGAAAAACACCTTGAAAAAAGCAAATCAATCTGGTTTGCTGGTGGCCAGGAACCAACGGTGAGTTATTGCCTGCTCTCATCGAACTCTTACTTTAAATTTGCTTAAAACGAGACCCAATGATTCCAAAGGCGGCCGATTACCAGATGGTGTTCCCGTTGGAGGCTGTAGTCGCAACATCCCCGGATCTAGCTGGCCCTAAAACGGCGGCCTACGTAAAGGCCGTTCACGAAAGGTGAGCGCTACAACGTGCCCTCAACTTTCAAAATGCTAAAATCAATAACCTTGTTACAGAGAAGCATATAAAAGGGTATATTTCTTATCCTCTTGACTTCGAGCTATTTTCTGAAATTGATTGGTGTTAGGCCTTACTCAAAGGGGGCCCGTATAAATATATGTAGGATAGGAGAGAACGAGGATACTTGCCAGCACACAGCAAATGAAAAGGCGAATAAACATATATATATAGGTGGAGCACTATGGATACAGGATGTGTTGAGACGGATGGCAAGCGATACTATGCTACAGTGGATGCGGATTATTGCGACTAAATAATAGGGAGACTAATCTAAGGTGCAGTCAGAGAGTGGAATGTAGAATGAGTGAATATGTCGAAGTGGAGGATGATGCTCGAATCTATGGCTTTTGATGGGATTTCGAGCCAATTATGGGGATGATATAAGTAGTGTTGATGTGATGGAGAAAGGGAACAAGAGAAACCTAGGGCTACAGTGGAGATGATGGAGACAATCTAAAAATATATGCAGCGAACACAAAAGACGATGGGAGTGAGAGTGATGAACCATGAAACAGCAATGCGTGAGTGGTGTGGCCATGGACCTAAATAGAGCGACAATAATAATACGAGAGGAGAGAAGACGACGAAGGAAAGTGAAGAGGCAAAGCAAAGAGCTAGGTCATGATCAGTGACGCTCGGTATCCGTGCGACGCTTGACCATAATACCACCCTGTGCCTTCTTCTCCCAAGCCGAGGGCGACTCACCTTCAGCCCAGCTCTCTGTCACAGGATTATGTTCAAAATCGCCGTCCTTGTACCCATATCGATCCTGGAGCAACTTCAGCAGCGGATTGCGAAGTGCTGGGTCCATGCGCACGGTCTCGCCCGGAAGATAGCTACCCACTCCGTGACGGGAGAGACTTTCCTCAAACAACGCCTCATCGTAAGTGCATCCACAGTTGAGGAACCCTGGAGGCGCATTTCTGGGAGGATAAGCGCGCCTCTCGCGACGTGAGTCATGCCATGCGCACAGTGCGTTACCAGCACGGTTGAGCGAGCAGAAAATTCGCTTCCTTGCCTCGGTACGAGCACGCCATGAAGACTGAAAGGCGGCAGAGTGAGGTGGAGTAGGAAGGCCACCAACGATTGTGCTGTTGCTGGCGGTCGAATTCCGCATGGTTGCCATTGCCGACTTGGTCTGGTTGACCTCGCGCTCCAGTTCGTGAACCCGCAGACGAAGACGTCGGACCTCATCTTCCCTCCTGACTGGCGGAGACGATGTCATGGGGGTTGAAGGGTGGTAGGACATGTTCTGACCCCCGAAAGCCATGGTGCCTTGTCCCTGCGAATTCGAACCCATATGAGAACGAATGGGACCTTGCGTGGGATAGGCTTCTGCTCCGTAGGCTTGCGGGTAGGCTGGCGAGTTCGGGGACAGGGAGTCCGGGGATTCATGGCGCGAAACAGAATAGTCGTGTAATGAAGGGATTTCGATAGGACCACCTACGACTGGGAAAGAAAGGCTGGTGTGACCCTCAGTGCCAGGGAAAGAGTTGCTGTTCATAGACATCATGTTCGATGACATATGCGAAGGATTCCATGTATTGAGATCCTGATTTTGAACGTTGCCAGTGTATACATGCCCGCTATTGGACGAAGCAGGCGAACGTGATTGTCGTGTGTGAGAAGAGAGGTGAGCATCACCCATTGCACCAGTCAAACTCGAGCTGCCTGAAATGGGTCGTAGTTCCGACGACCCATCTGACATGCCGCTGAGGTATGACTCCTGCGCGGAGGTTGAGTATGATGACCAAACCATGATGAAGGATTGACTATGCTTACGTTAATGTACTGTTGAGATAGGCTGTACGCAGGTTGTGACGCTTCGTCAGACGACCTGCGCTCAACAGATGGATGCGACCTGCCATGACCAGAGCGGCCACTGGCATTCCATGTTCCGTAGCCTGAACTAGACATTGTGATACTGAGGTCTTTTCGATGAGTGGGGTAAGGTCTCGATCGGGTAGCTCTGGCCAAGGAAGATGATGAACCTCTTCGACGCGACGTCGAGGGCAAACACGGCAACGTGTAGAAGGGAGGGGGTGGGGTTGTTGGGGGTGAAAGTAAAGATAATTGTTGATCAGGGACCTCGTCTTTAATAACCAGGAATTCGTCGGTTATGATGCAGTTGAGAAAATCCATGATGTGAGGGGACGGGCAGTGCAGAGCAAAGAGCAACGCCCCGAAGCGTGGAATTGACGAATTATCTGCCTCTGTTTAGCGTGCGTCGGGCTGATGCCAGGAAGGAGATGAACAAAACATGACAACTTTGAGAAAGATATTCTTAAGGGGGCTGTGAATTGGGAGACGACTCAGATGAGAAGCCTAATTGGGACGAAATCCAGATCTGATGCAGGACTGGCAAAGATTGATGTGCATACACCGGCTAGTTTCAAACAGCAATCAGTGTCGATTGCTGTTCACTCAGCTACATAACCGGATCAGCAAATCACAATATGCCCCGGACCCACAACCCTCATCTTACTTATAATTAGTAAGCACACGCATGTCGCCAGAGGAATTATATAAGTGGAGTCGAGTGTAAGTGCAGAGTTCAAGACGGGCAACCTTCTGATGGTCTCATCCGGGTCATCCCAGATGACTCGTCGTAGCGGACTATCTCTCTCCAAGAGCGAGCTTTAATAGAATCCACACTGGTTATCGTTAGTTGAGCCGTATTCCAAGAAAGAGTTTCAATCACCAATCACCTGAAGTCCGGGGAAATATCAACCTCGCCATTTTGGGGGTCGATCTTTACAAACTTGGTGATCTCAAAAGCAGGCTGTCCTGGGCATCTGCAAGAGAAGTAGTCTGATAACGCACCCTGCGGATCAAAAAGATAAATGCTCACAGCTTGAAGAGCCGAGGTATAGGAAAACAGTGGATTTTTGGATTACCACCGTCATCCACGAGCGTACAAGCGTGCTGCACAATCTCCGCAATTTGGCATTCTTTCTGAAGGCTCTTTGCCTTCCGGTCATTCAACACCTTTTCCATATGTAGTGTGCAACAAGGCGTGATGGGCAGCGCACAGCAATTATGGGGGGAACCGTTGGTTTCGTGGAATCGTGGGACGTCTCGAGTGCAAGAAGCTGTGAGCTGATCAACAATTCAGTTGCAGCAGAACCGGACCGCCTTAACCGCCCGCCATTCATACTGCCACAAACCGCCACTGCGCCAGAGTTTCTTTGTGACAAATGCATCAAGTATTGTCGGCTTGATGTTTCGCGGGATTTTCAACGTTTGGAAGATGCCAGCGAGGACAAGGAATACGTCCACCAATTCTTTCAGACCTCCGGACCGTGCTTGTTTGTAGGTGTTGATCACGCATTCTCGGTCTGCAATGGTCTCCGCTGTCCAGTCACCAGCCTGTTCACTCCTACGCCCACAGGGACCGTACAGATTACAAGAGTAACCCTTTCCTCAACATGGCGGCAAACCTTGTCCGGCCATCCCGCCTGGCAACCCTTACCCAGCTTCGGTGCAGCATTTTTCAAACCTCGTACAACCCCAAAAGTTTGCGAACTGGAGCCAAGTATCTTCGAGCGCGTTTGCGAGGCCCGTCCATGGTGTCTTACTACCCAGCATCATTTAACATTTCGGAAATTGTGCGGAAATATCCTGAGTTGGAAATGGTAGATGAGGATGAGGTCGAGCGCTTGGAAGATGTTATTGAGAAGAAAAAGAGAGGAAAGGGAGCGCCGAAGAAGGC
>Ga0247741_1000801_pt1 | contig 17246 bp, 20 predicted proteins | sample UWRJL213509R2_FD_180945 | JGI IMG/M metagenome (GOLD analysis project Ga0247741, IMG submission 180945) | Plant litter microbial communities from Arlington Agricultural Research Station in Wisconsin, United States - UWRJ-L213-509R-2 | ecosystem: Environmental > Terrestrial > Plant litter >... | reverse complement strand
TTATCGACGTATCCTGGGTAGTCCTCAACGTGCGGCCTTCTTGAAGGCACCACATAATGAGAACAATCATCGAGAAACTTGACGGTCCAACGATGGATCGGGTCACGGTGCCCGAGTTCTGAAGGCATTGAAGGCAAAACGCGACGAAGAAAAAGAACATACTGATGAGCGAAAAAGAGCTTGTCAGTGCCCCAGAGATGACAGCAAGTCCAAGAGTTTACGCACGACCAGATCATCAGAACTCCTGGAAGAGAGAAGAGGACACATCTGAGTTTTTTGCGGAACATGTTCGCGAAGATGCAATCGTACTGCATGTAATGCATTTAGTTCATCGCGCACCATGCTGTATACGATTTGATAGCCTCACCATGTCACTCCTGACTTCTCTGCTGCGTACGCGTCTGATAAGAAGTAAACCAATAGCTATGCTTCCTATGCTCGCGATAGTCGACGAGTAACTCGCAATTTGCGCTGATGAGTGGGTCGGACTATTCACGTCGACACTCTGAATAGCGAGAAAAGCGACGTTGGCGTTGAGTAAAATTGTTCCCTGGACAAAAGTTTCGGTGGCATTCAGAATCGGCACCAAAACAGCGGGAAAAGGGGACCCACAAATGCAGCGAGCTCGGTCCATTCGCTGATGAGTTTCTTCATCCATGCGTCCCATTGAGCGGGGATAGAAGCGCCCGATGTCAGAGACAACATCTCCCTTAGGTAAACCTCCGGTGCCGAAAAGAGAACAAGCGACAGTAAAAATGTTGGATGTTCCACCGTATGACGAACATATTGGACATTCGATTCGCCGTGTCTGCATTCAGCTCTCCAAATGGCTAAATTCAGCGGTAAATATGGGAAGGGTTGTTCGTACTGGTTATCTGAATTTGCTCACCAAAGTTCTGCATATATCGAGCTTATCAAAGAGAGTGGCTGTTATCGAGGAGTAAATTTTGAAAAGTTAATAGGACCTACCAATGAAGCAGATAGTTCCATTTGCAGGATAGTCGTCATTCGGATTCTCTGCGCAAGAGGATAATGTTATCTATCTCTACCAAGAACTCGAGGAACCTGCCCACCTTTCAGAATGTTGGTAACGTCTAGGAGTTCGTGAAGCTCTGATTGGGTTTCGCTTGACAAAGATCCCAATTTGAAATAGTTTATATCTACGCGGGGCATTGTAAAGAACAGCGACAGTCTTCATACCAAAAAAATCACGTACCTTGCATTTTGAAGATGATCACATCTCGAAGTTCTGATATCCAGGGCTGCGAGATCCGGACACTGTCCGGGTAGAAAAACACAAATTGCCTGTCGTTGAAACAAGGTCACGGTGGATAAGAGAACCTCATTGCAAAATAGACATGTCGTTACCAGTATTCAACTTCTATGGTATGTCCTACGCACTGTTTCAGCCAGCATTCTAGTCATAGAATGGCAACTCACGAAGATGATCCATGGATCTGCTAGAGTTGCCGAAGAAATTGTCGGCGGGCTCAGATGCGTATAGAATAGTTCGTGTCTGATGATCTACAAAGAAGTAACGGCTCTCGATGTTCTCGCCATCTGTATAATCGACGCCAATCCAAAGGTGCAGATCGGATTGTGCGGCATGGGCCCTGCGGGAGTTGGCAGTTCGTAGTTTCATAATGTCGTCCATTGCCCGCAAGTATATCCGAGGGTCTGGGAGATCAGCATCTGTATATGTCCTCTGGGATTTCAAAGTATGACTCGAGTGGGTATCAAATTGTCGATAAGTGGGTCTCTCACATTCTCTTCGTGGTAGAAATATCGCATTCCGTCAGGATGGAATAGGCGCGTCCATCCTTGCATATGTACCGGGAGGGCACTGGAAACTCATAGGTTCAGCATGGCGAGCATCATTAGAGTAGGAGCGACACTCACTCGACATAGGATTTCAAAGACGATACGTTGAGTTGGGCCTCATCGTTGCGATCGCCTATCCTACAATCCATTCATCAGATCTTGAACTGCATCGCCAAAATGCGAAGAAAGATAATATATACCATGGTCGCCGTTTGTACCGCGTCTTGACGAACCATAACGGTCTTTCGGAATGTATATGTGAGATGTCCACTCCAGTTGTTTGCACAAACAGTGGATTTGGCGGCGACTGAGTGACTTCGATCACCTCGGGCAAGGGGCTGGCGTCCATGGAGCTACTGGGACCTGAAAGGGTATGTGAGAAACGTTCAAATGACATAAATACAGCATAAAGACCTTCAACAGAAGGCTCTATTGAGCATGGTGCACCACGAGATGTGATAACTTCGCCATTTGGTACCAAAGTGAACGATGGTTGTGGAATGATTCCCTGGGGTTTCTCCTGCTGGTCCAAAGATCGATCATTCTGCGGGCATTTGGACCTCGCCGCCTCTATCCTTCCAAGTCGTAAATGTGCGCCCAGACAGTCAAAGACTTGATGTAAGGGCTGGACAGTCGCAAGTATTCGTTTGACAACCCCATAAAACCTTGATGTCGATGACCTGTCGCGAAAAAAGGAAACGAGAACGCGTATTAGTCGCAGAAGATTACTGTCCATTGCTGGGCCTGGGGAAGTTTGGACTAGAAAGAAGGGGGAAAGTGAAATCAAACACACTGGAAACCATTACGGCACCTGTCGAAGATTCAAGTCACAGACCCATGGAGCGCCAAGTTGTTTTGAACGACATGGGGATTGTGGGATATCTGAGCAGCTTGGGCGCTCTGACTTGATATGCCAGATGTGAGGTTCTTGAGAAGAACACAGAGTTGGCAAAGTAAACTGGGTGACAACAAGATGCATTCTGAGGTCCACGGCGGTGAGCTCGAGTGCCATGATCGCAGCTCCGCCATGGCCCGTGCGACACTTTATCCATTCTGTGGCTGTGTTGATCGCATCAGAACGCTGATCGTTTTTGTTGCCGCTCTGAGCCTGCAACGTCAACGTCAATTGAAAGTCCTCACGGCTGCTAGTTCACAACTTTGACCATTGCTACTCTATGACCTTATTTTTCGGCATTTAACACAGTCACGACAGAAAACACGGTTTATTATCGTACCTACCACATTTTACATAGTTGTTGGTCATGGTTTTATATAAAATTACATGGTTTCTATCTAATAGTACATGAACTAATGCTACGGTCAGACTCGGGTGCACATACCCCAGAACCAAATTCATGGTCATGGTGCCGGCGCACGGTCAATGGTCATGCCGGTGCTCCTCATGACTGTGACCATGCATTGATGGTGGCGATCCCCACGGAGTTAAGTCACGTGACACTCGCGATCTACAAAAAACCGCTTAGTCGCGCCTCAAACTTGGAAGCTTTTATACTGTGAACAAAACCCAAAATAAGGCGAATAATGACGTCGAAATTACTTAGTAATAAATAAATCCATAAGTAAAGGAGCTTTGTTGAAGGTAAAAAAAAAAGTAAAGAGTGGAAGGCGCCGTTGGGCGCTTAGCCCTCGTTCCGGATGTTCCGCGATCGGAAGTATCCGAGAGTCCTCCAACCACCAACTAGCTGAGCGATCACTTTAAAAAAATCAGTAAATTCTTGGTAGATATGTTGCTATTGTTACTTAATTTTTTTTAATACTACTGTGAGGAGTGTAGATTGAGTCAGAGTCCGCATTGGAACCATGTCGGCATTATAGTTGCCGAACCATGACATGCGACTGTGACCATGATTTGGTGATCGCATCGTGACCATGAATTTTTGCCGATAAATAATGTCATACTACTCTCCCACCATATGAACCCCGGCCGACGTCACATTCACATCCGGTCGTAAAGAGCTATCGGAGGCTTCGAATTCAGAGCAGTCAACCCACATCAAAAGGCGACACAACCTGGTTTCGACGAGGCTCACACGTCTAGGCTGCTCAGTTCAGCCTGCGGTGTCACCAACACGAATGAGTAGTCCTCCCGTCAGTATGAGGAATTGGTTTTCAGGCCGTCACCATCGCGTCAGCTTCAATCCTGCGTGTTTCCACTTTGGTTCTGGCTCTGGCGGTAACAGCAGGTCACCGACCATCGAGGGGATAAGGTGCATTGGGAGTGCGGTACGTGCGGATAGTTGTTCATTCAAGATGTCTGATCACTGACTATTCTAGTAGGAGATTCGTAAAAGTGGAAGCGCATGGATTTATCTACGTCTTTCTCGCCGGGTCCGAGTGTGTGTGTGATCACAGCCAAGGCAGTCGCTCAGGCTCTCGCTCTTTGTCCACTCTGGCAATTGTACATGGACGCCCAAGTGGTAGTGGCTCATGCACGCAGGCCTCATCCCGTCGTCGTCGCCCTGTTCGGTGCATTTCTGTGATTCTTCTCAATGACCAATGTCACCGCGTCACCATCCGTCATCTCGGACTGTCCTCAATCACGATCCGCACATATACATGTACTCTTCAGCATTCAACTCTCAACAGCCTTCATTGCGGCTGAACTCAAAAGGTATGTTCCACATGGCATACATCTTGTCTCTTCGAACTCTGAATGCCTGCCTCTTTGTTAGACTTGCACACCCCATCGCCAGACATACCCAACTTGACACCCTCTAGCGCATCAACGGTCTTTTTGCTCGTCTTAGCCTTCGTGAAACGGCGTCCGTGACAACCCCGACCATAGAAGTTACGGACTTGCACGTCGCTTAGGTTCTCTGTCCTCAACAAGCGCTTGAACACGAACATACGAATGCCAAGATCGACAGTCGCCCAGATGACATTCGATCTCGCGAGTCCGTTTCCTAAAGATATATGCGCTGCCTTCCGGCCGGTGTTGCGGATCGACTGTCTCTCCTGGCTTGGTCTTATGAAGTTAGATGCATCAGTTGTTAGAGAGGTATGTGTCCTGATACTTCGTGTTCTTACACATCTACAACTAAGTATATATCCCAACTCAGTATCTAGGTCACCTCCTGTTTCAACTCAATTTCGAGATCTGCGGGGCAATCATATAGGCATGATGGACTGGCTTGATAGTGCTATAGTGAACACTCATGGCATGATTTTCGCCTGTGAAACTGGTTGGCCCGAGTCGGTCATTCGGTCCGAATCTCGCTTATCGACTTGGCGCAGACAAGATGGAGGGCGTTGATATTCTTCGGCTCTCTTGATTCCCATTTGGCGGAGCGCTAGTACTCTTCCTCGGATGATATCAATCGAGGTTACAAGAGGTCGGTGAGAGCGTCTGGAAAGTCGTCAACAATCTATTGCTGGTAAGCTTGGTCGGATGTCGAACAAGTCTTGGGTTACACATGATGCTCATTCCCTAGATTCAGATCACACTACGGAGGTCCCATGCTATTCCGGTACTCGGTCATTCTCGTCAATCTGATCAGCGAGCAGTCCGCCCTCTGCATCGAGATGGTCAAACTATCCAGCCATCGTCTCTTTAGGCTTTGATCGGTTGGGTTTCCAGCATAGAATATACATACTGTCGACTGTTGCTTTACTACTACAAAGCACATGAACATGTCTCGATTTGAATACCATGATACAATCTCTCTTATCGAATGAAATTTACAGTAGAATTATCGAGACTTACAAACCGAAATGCACGTATGGAACCCAGGTCAAGAGAGCATCCTCCGAGTCACCAATCTTCTTTCGAAGGCACTGTGAGGCATGATGAAGTGCAAACGCCGCTTTGGCGCTCTCCAGTCGCGGACTTCCTTCGTTCTTCCCCTTCTCCATAAGATACTCATAGAACGATCCTGCGACGTCGGGTGCATGCCTATCCTTGATCGACCACATCGTCGCTACAACACCTTGATACCCTGCCGCCAGCATCCCCGCCGCCAGGTGGACTACTTCTTCGGAAAGCTTTTCATCCCCAGTGCTTGTCTGACACGCAGATAAGAAAGCCAGTTCGCACCGGGGAATTTTCCGTGTCATGATCTCCGAGAGCTCCAGTCGTCCATCATCGAGAAAGAACCCACTCCGTAGAGGTTCATGGGTGTTCTGAATAGCGTGGCAGGCCAAGTGCACCCATCTGTACGCTTCCATTTCCTGCTTCACACGACTGACTGTTGCAACAGCTCCGTCCAGGCGTAGAAATTCACAGTTGTCCGTGCTAATTTTTGCACATACAGCATCTATTTCTCGTGTGGTTCCTGGGATCGGACGCTGGCCTGGTGTATTTGGCTGGCTCACCAGCAGGACTTCAGAAGACTGTGGAATCCCATTTGCAGAGACTTTGAGCTTCTCCAGAAGTGAGCTGACGGTGGGAGTATATGACGAAACCACGTAGTCGGAAAGGCAGGATCCAGGTGGCGCATCCACTGAGTAAACACCGGCTGCGTGGATCGGAAGGAATGCAAGGGGACCGGTAGGGCACCACCAGATCCGAGTTGGATTCGATGAATTCGGCTATAATTGGGGAAACGAATGGATGAGACTGTATATTATAAGTTAACATGGAACCTACGGAATAAGAAAGAGCATCCAAGATTGGCTTCACAACACGCAGCCAAAGCTCTTCGAGGATTTCATGGAGGTCGCCCTTTTCGTCGGGATCACGAAACTCGCGGGGACCGCGATCAGCATCCCGCATAAGATAATTACCAGACACGAGATATTTGCGTAGGCGATCCTTGAGCCCAGAGGCCTCTTTATAAGTGAGGTGCTCAAGGGGTATATGGAATGGTTTGTCACAACCCAGTATGAGAGCTAGAGCATCGCAGCAGTCTTCATGGATATTGATCAGTATAATCGGACCATCTCCTGGGAGGTCCTTCATGATGCTTGAAGCTTGACAGGGTCGCAAAAAATTGGAAAATGCTGTAATACAGCGAATTTCCTGGAGTAGTTGGTTCCAATCTCGGGCAAGCATGATGTGGGTGCGTGCTTCGTCTTCCAAGGCAATCTTCTGCGACATGGTGCCATTAATGACGAGAGGAGTAAATGCCTGACGAGAACCGGATGATTCCAGGGCTCGTGAAACATGCAAGAAGCGATCCGCCAGGACGTTGTTATGTCTTCTCAAATCATCTACCGGAGTACGAAGCTGGTTGAGTTGACTCCAGACAAGGCAGCGACCTTGTTCAAGCCATTCGAGAGCCTTGTCAACCTCATTCTGAGCAAATGCGGCTGAAGCAGCAGTCGCAGTTAACATTGAAATGTCAACCAGACTCGAATGACGTTGTTGAATTGTTCTATCCATGCCTGCAATCTGAGAAAGAAGCTTGACTACAACATCATGGGCTTTCAAGGAATCAGGTGGATTGTGTAATGAAGAGAGTCGGGCCCACATCCGCGCAGCAGTCAAACGGACCGAAGGAGGCCCGGACTTGTAGATGGCAGATTGTCGATAATTGAAGGTTGCGGCAGTAGTGTTAGAAGAATCACCTGTGCGTTTAAAGCGAGCCCAAAAGGACGCTCCAAGTTTGTTCAGCTGACTAGGCATGTCAGCATGGCCATTGGGAGTGAGCTGAATTGCCCTCTGGCACACTGAAATGGCATTGGAAATGTCAGCAAGATTGCCTATGCGTTCAAAGCGACACAAAAGGGTAGTTCCAAGGCCACTCAACAGACCTGGCATGTCAGCATGGCCATCAGGAGTGAGCTGGATCGCCCTCTGGAGCACTGAAATGGCATTTGAAATGTCAGTGGGATCGCCTGTGCGTTCAAAGCGACACAAAAGGGAACTTCCAAGGTTGTTCAACCAACCCGGCATTTCAGCATGGCCATCAGGAGTAAGATGAACGGCCCTTTGGTGGGCTGAAATGGAATTGGAAATGTCAGTGAGATCGCCTGCGTGTTCAAAGCGACGCAAAAAGGAATTTCCAAGGTTGCTTAACGATTTCGGTATGTTAGCATGGCCATTGGGAGTGAGATGAACTGCCCTTTGGTGGGCTGAAATGGCGTTGGCAACGTCGGCGAGATCACCTGTGTGTTTAAAGCGGTTCAATAGGGAATTTCCAAAGTTGCTTAACGATTTCGGCATGTTAACATGGCCTTCAGGAGTGAGATGAATTGCCTTTTGGTAGGCTGAAATGGCATAGGCAACATCGGTGAGATCGCCTGTGTGTTCAAAGCGAAGTGAAAAGAAAAGTCCAAGGTTGTTCAACCATGTCGGCATGTTAGCATCGCCTTCAGGAGTGAGATGAATTGCCCTTTGGAGAGCTGAAATGCCATTAGTAATGTCAGTGAGATCGCATGTGCGTCGAAAGTGACCCAAAAGAGAACCTCCAAGGTTGCTTAACCGACTCGGCATGTCAGCATGGCCATCAGGAGTGAGATAAACTGCCTTTTGGTGGGCTGAAATGGAATTGGAAATGTCAGTGAGATTGCCTGTGTGTTCAAAGCGACGCGCAAGGGAACTTCCAAGGTTGCTCAACCAACTAGGCATATCAGCATGGCCATCAGGAGTAAGATGAACGGCCCTCTGGAGCACTGAAATGGCATTTGAAATGTCAGTGAGATTGCCTGTGTGTTCAAAGCGACACAAAAGGGAACCTCCAAGGTTGCTCAACCGACCTGGCATGTCAGCATGGCCATCGGGAGTGAGTTGCACCGCCCTCTGATGGGCTGCGATGGCATTGAAAATTTCATCAAGGGCACCAGTCTGTTCAAATCGTTCCTGCAGAATTCTTCCACAGGCATCCATCATGGGGGCTTGATTCCAAACGTCAGAGCGCCTCATCAGCTTGTAGAGATCAGGAGACGAGATAGAGGCCAATTCCTCCCAAGGTGGTCCACGAGAAGCATCTGGAATCAAAAATTCAAGTCCTTGTTCGATTTTTATGAATCTAGGAACTTACTGGTTTCCCAGTGGCCATGATCGTCAAATTCTGCAATAGTTTCATCCAGCGGGATGTGGGCGACTTGGAACGACACTTTGAGGGATGGCGCCCCCTCCTCCGATATCATGGCCATCGTTGTCTCTGTTTTTCACGTCAAATTTCGAGCAATCAAATCTCCAATCTGGGTACTGACGGTTACCCGCAGGTACTTCCAAAACCAGTTGTTCTTTGGCCAAACATATGTATGCGAAGTCGGTGAACTCTTCCGATGTAGCTATAATCACAAGCCCATTGAGATCCTTGGGTCTTACGAGACGTAAGTTGCTTTCGAATGGGTATAAACAAAGTTCATAGTAAACTCACAATTTTAGAAGACCATTCTGCCTCCAAGTCTGGGGAGACTGCCTTAGCAAAGTCAAAACCTTTCCCCCTTTTTTACCAAGTCCAAAGGCGACAAGTCTCAAGGTGGCGCACGCTCGGTGGTTGACGTCGGTCGCCGTGCATTCGATAACAAGGTCTGATTTAAATCAGAACAACCCGTACATCGGCAGTACAGGAGAACGCTTCTCTTTACCTGTTATGCAGTGCTCAAGGTTCCCAGTTGCGTCGAGACTGCCATCACCCGTCTCAGCTGTTGTAGAGAATGGTCTCTCGGAACCCGCATATGGTGTTACATCAAGTGGCGCAACATTAGCATTATCTAGTAACACAGCATTAGTTGCAGAACGATTTCAATTCTATCATGCTCACCAGTTGTCAAACTCTCCATATCTTCGGTATCACCTTGAGTATCGAACGGCAGACACAACTTGGAATTGTCTATGAGAGGTTCATCTTGACTAGCTGGGCTCCGTCCTCCCGTGAATCCAGTAGCATCAGCTGCTCAATATCAGATTGAATATGGTGTCATTTGTGGAAGTTGACGCACTCGATCCTGGTGGGTCAGCTCCGAAGGTATCTACGACAACATGCGTCTCCATGGTTGATGGGGCGGATGATGGTTAGCTTGATAACATCTTTCCGCGGATGTGATGACCCAGTCGAATTTAAGTCATATATATGCCTGGAGACGAGCTGTGTTGTTTGGTCTTGGGCGTATCGCCCTATATCGTATTTCATTGCGGAGACACTGGGCATGTACAGAATTGAATAGCAGAGCGATGCGGATATGACAGTAGGTGTAGCCCCATGCGTTCTTTCATCTGCTGTCGTGGAAGTTACTGAATTGAGTACTATCTAGACGCTCATCAACTTGTTCTTAGCACCGGAAAAAGAGCACTCACCAAGGCCGAAATTACTTTCATAAACCCTTCACCCATGGCCATCTGTCAACGTAGACCAGGAAGGAGGCAATGAAGGGCCTGAAGGCGCTGCATTAGTTCACAGCAAAACGAAGTCCCAATTAGCGCAAGGCAAGCCGAGCGTCCACGAGTGGGTGCGTGATGGGATTTTCCGTGACCTCGCAAATGCACCGAAAATAGTAGAGTATCTGGACCAGCAAGAGAAAGATATTTATCATCAATCGACTGTCATTTGTTGATCCTAAGGTCTGTAAAAGAGACTACGGCCGATGGGGTAAAAACACAGAGCGTGAGAATGGACTCCCACTGGAGACATCCAACTTTCGAGCCAACCGCGAACGAACGAACGAACTAAGCTAATCGTTTTTGTTGCGTGCCTGTGCCCATCCACCCTCGGCGTCCACTTCCAACTTTTTTTCCTGAACCTCCAGGCACTTTCAAGTTTCAATCAGCCTCGCATTCATTGACAGACACTGTTGTGCAGTTTTCCAGACACCTACTCTCTCCCTTGGTCCCTCTGGCTCTACCCGCCGCATTCAAAACTGCCGCTAGCAGATGAGCAGCTTTTTGGACCCTCCCTCCGAGCCACCCTTGATCACACTCGCTCTCACTCATACCCACACATGTATCAGCGTTGGTACATATGCTCTGATATCAGATACTTTGATATTCCGTTATTCCAAATTTCATTGACGCACATTCAGGTCTTCCTACCTTGAGGCTCTCATAATTTAGAAACGACTCATAGGCCTGGTCTGGGGGACGGGCCTGATGCTGCTCACCGACATGCCCGATCGATTTCTTGATAGCCCAGGATCGATTCCCGACTCTAGCACTCAAGCTCGAGCTCCGCATTCAACTTCCACGTCAGCCGACAAGTGTCTTTCTCTCTCAAGCCTGCCAAGTCTTGCAGGCTAACAGTGGATTTGGACATAGATTCATAATATTCCATCCGAGTCTTCTATGTCTCTTCCAACGTTTCAACGTTTCAAACCTACGCGGCTCAAGTCCTCCCCTGGCCCAACCACCCATCCCAAACCCATCCAAGCCGCTCCAAGTTTCATCCGTATGTCGTGATCAAGACCTTAAGCTTCAAGAAGTTAACAGTTAATTTACCCTATCTTCAAGTTCAACGGACTCCCGCCTCCGAGTCTCCCTTCGCCCGCCGCTGATCTTGGGCCACTGGCAGAACCTCTCCACCTCTACCAACCTGAGCCTTCTGCTACCCAATGCCTCGAACACAAAAATGATCTCTGCTGTTCGAAAGCAAATGTCGAAGGGGAGGGCCCCAATACCGGTGTGCTCATAACACCTCATACCAGTGATACCGTCAGGTTAAATTCCGGCCAAGTGAACTACGTTTCAGATGATGGCGACCAGGCAGAACAGTTCTCTGCATCTCTGCAGCTCTTTCGAGATATTTTTTCACCGTGTCGTTAGTGGCGGGTATGCCCTTCATAGTCTTCTCGAGTTGAAGAGTCGCCTCATCCAGTTGCTGAGCCACAGCTGCAGGTGCAATCTGCGAGAGTAGGAAGAGCATTATGTAGACATGACTTTGATTTCATCCGAATTGTCAGAAAGGCCAGGAATGACACGTCCAACGAATTTGTGGAGGTTCCGTTTAGCGAGAAATGTGTCCAGCTGTGAACAGGCCGAATTATGAGGACCAGCAAGCATCTGAAGAGACGGGAAGACGTACCAGGGTACACATGGTCTCGCACGCAGCCTTCCGTGTTTTGAAACCATCTTCCACCTTGTGCCCCAAAGGACCCGCCTGCACAGTTCGTATCAAGGCAGGATCGATGCCAATCTCCTTGTAGAAATTCGGAAGCAGAGCTACAGGTGGTCTCGAACGAGATGAGGCTTGGTTCGTGCAGCAGAGTTTAACAAAGACAGGGCAAACCTGCGAATAACCTGAGAGAAGATGAGCCATGGGTGGAATTCACCAGAATGAAGGGATACTGTACCAAGTTTTGATCGACCATGAGAGAGAAAAAGTCAAAAAGGAGAGGAAAAGCAGCACATCGTAAGATTGTGACCTATCGGCGAAGGCGTAACGAATGGCAGAGACAACAATCGCGCGTTTATCTGCGATTCACAAACTGCAAATTTGGGTTGACATACGGATGGATGGCGGACGGAGTGGACGTTGACTGTGGTCGAATGGTCAGTGATCAAACTTGAATGAGAAGGAGGAGCTACTCACACGACGTGTAAGACTCAGACTATGTCCAGTAGCGCTACTACTCAAATAATAACTCGCGCACGAACTCCTCCCTACCCTCACTTCTTCCCCATCCCCGTTTACGGTCAGTGACTGACACCTCCCCACCCCCCGCTGCTGCCCAAGCAACGGCGTGCAAGATGTAAAATGTAACTTGGTTGATGCCGTCGATGTCGGTGAGGTTGGCTGGTGGTGATACGAATATGGGAGTTGACCTATCTGCGATTGCGTCTCGTTCTTGCTGACATATGTTGACGACACATGGCTGGTGGACATTGAATTGGGCAAAGATAATGCGTCTTCTGCATGAGACGGGGGTAGGGCAATGCGAACGACGGCCCAGGATGTAAAGGCGGATCTTCTTCGTCTGCTTCCTCCCCTTTGGCTTCGACTGGCCGGTGCGATGGGGTTTTGAAGGGTAGATTTGACTGTCCGTCCAATATTGAGTTTCAGCATCATAGCGGCTTGAATCTAGGTCTGAGACAGTGTTTGAGCAGTTAACTGAGTAACCCCAGCAACAGGCATCCTAGGCGGCGAATAATTCACCACAGGCCTTTGTGCAGATGATTTGAAATTTGTGGAGCGAGAGCAAGCATTGAGTTTTGATCTGCCCGGGTTGGAGTTGAATGTGGCCGAAGCAGAGGCAGAGGTGGATATAGAAACTGAGCCAGACGCAGAGGGAGAGGAAGAGGCAGAGTTCGATCTTTTAGACCCTGAATGCGAGACAGAGAGCTATACAGATAAATGTAAGAAATGGTGTTTTACAGGTCAAGGAAGTGAAAATGAACATAATTTACTCAAATCCTCCTTCGAATTCACCCTCGAATTCACCCTTGAACCTGAACTTGACCTCGAACTACCGCTCCGACTGGGCTTTTCTCCTTTGCGTTGAATCCATGCCTCGACTTCGACTTTGACCTCGATCTTGACCTCGATCTTGACTTTGAACCCGACCTCGAAGGCCCACTACTCCCATTCGTTGACCTCGATCCCGACCTCCTCAAGCTGAGGCTCGCCCTAGAAGCCATGACGATATCAGCACTCCCACTCAAACCCAACACCCGGCACCAGCACCTGCAGCCGCTGTTGTAACCGCTCGTGTTGGAGGATGAGCGGGAAGTAAGGGCCTATATGTGTCTGTAGGTCCGTCTTTTGGTTGGTTGTGGTTGTGGTTGGGAGGAGTGTTGCGACACGATCGACTCAAAGCCGGATCCAGATAGAGGAGACTCGAAACTCCCCTTCTCCGTCTCCAGCATCGATACTGGTCCGTACGTCCATGAAAAAAGACGCGCCAGAGCCGATATACGACATTGCACTCGTGCTGATGGAGCCGTCCTCACTCGTCCTCGATGGGAATGCAAAAGCAGAAACAGATGCAGATGCAGAAGGGGGTGCACTTTCGCATGAATGATTTGACGCGTCCACATCCTCTGGAGAGCTGGAGTGTTGGTGGACCGAACGTGGGCACCGCTGCGAGAGGAGGAAGAACGCGACCGACGGCGCCGTTTGGCGTGTGTACGTTGGTTCTTCGTCGTTGGCAATCGCTATATGCATATGCACCTCCAGTATGTGCAGAACCCATCTCTGAGCCTGAGCTCGTTTCCGACCCCAAATGCAGACCCAGACCCAGAGGCACTCCAATTCTCGCTCTCCCTGTCCTTGTCAAATTCCTCACATAATGCCCAGCACCAACACCAACAAGAGCAGCCTGAGAAGGCGCAGTCGGGGCAGAACATGGCATGTCGGGTATGCTCACACTTGTGGTCCTGAGGGTACTCGTGAAAATGACCATTGGACTCCCGTCCACTACCTGCAGATGCAGGTACAGGAAGAATGCGAAATGTCGTCCTCGTCGGGCTGGGTGTTAGGAACACTGTCGCCGCTTCGGGACCGGAGGCAGCAGAAGGGGAACTTCCCTTCAATAGCTGTTGTTTGATCTTTGATAGGAAGCCTCGTTGGCTGGGCTGGTCTTGGTGAGACGGATTGTCGGACGTGTTGCGTAGAAGGTGGTACAAACTCGTGGTTGTGTGTTCACGATTAGCATCGTCAAAGGTATGGGTACGTTCGCGTTCCCAGTATTGGTGGTACCGTCAAAGATATGGGGATCATTATAGACCAGAATCCGTGTTCATGTTCGGGCTGGTGTTCATGCTAGCGTTCGGACGCATAACACCGTTCCCGGTTCCCAGTCCCAGAGTGAAGGAGACGTGGGCGTGGACTAATGGAATCTCGTCTGGGAAGAATCCGGAGCCTTCGGGACTCGGGGCCGGCACGATGTCCTTTTCTGGATCGACCGTCATCTTGCCTCTCGAGCAAACTGTGCGTCCAGCTGCAAATTGAAGCTCTCTTTCACGTTGCTATCAGTCAACCTCTCATTATGATGCAGATACCGCTGTGCAGGACTCTCGCATTCACTGACAGGCTGCTGGTACCGTCTTCCTTCATTCTCTGACCTCTCTCCGGCGAGCCTCCTGAAATCTCGCCCACACAAATCAGACTCGATGTATGGACTCTGACATGATGTGATATTTCATATGCTATCACCACCCCCTCGAGCCTCGAGGCTCTCAGAACTGCTCTCTCAGAATGTTTCGAACAACCCAAATTTGATCATGCCTAAGCCTGAACTCCGTTAACACTGCTCACCGGCATATTCGAACGATTCCATGGGCCGCACAACGTCAAGCACAAGTCAAGCTTGTTGTACCCCTGCATGTGAGTTATGACCTCCAGATTCAACGTTCAGCGTTCAATATTCAGCCCACTAACTGAGCTTTCTACGTGTTCTAGCTCAGGAACACCTCGGCACACAGTTCATTTTTGAAAACTGGCTGTACTCTCGAGTCTCAGTATCATTACGAACCCTCCCGTGGCAATCCATTGGTATATCCTGCATCAAATAAGGAGACATTCAACTCACCCCAGTGGATGCAACCTGGGGGTACCGGTATCCTAGGTCCTTCGGCGCCTAGGGCACCAATTCCTTATGACGCAAGACGCTAGGGCTCGAGCTCTCCACCCGCACCCATATCGGCATCCGACGTTAAAACCGACCAACGACAAGTACTCGTGTCTCTGAATATATCCTTCAAGTTCCAAGCCTTCCTGTCGAGCCTTGCAAGCTAACATTACCCACCTGCTGATGGTGGAATTATTCCTAGACTGTTCGTAGCAATATATTACATTCGAGCGCTAGCTCTCAGATTTTAGGTTCTAGAGTCCCAGTACTCCTCTGCGCCTCGATCTCAAGTTCTTCCTCGGGCCAACCACTGGTGCAACGTTAGTAGTACTCATCCTCCGACTCAGAGTCAACCTATAGCCGCTTCATTCCAACCATGCATACCATATTTCATGAATCATGAATCTTTCGTCTCATAATGAAGTACTTTAGGTTTGTGATAGTATGATCACCTGGTGCGATAGAAGACTGGTTAAAGGCATCGTAGCACTGGGCGGATTTATGCAAAACATTGTAACATCATTTGGCAAGAATCAAGTCAAAGATAAATATATGTATGTGTTCCTTAAAAGACGTTGAGATATGTACAAAACCACATACAACCAACTGAAAAGAAATTAGCTGCATGCAGTACTCGAATAGCGCACTCAAGAGTGGTAATTTCCGTTGTGGGGCCCGCCACCATCCTCGCAAGGCGGGCCACTGACACCGTCTTCCTCAGAATCGTCAATGAAAACGACATCCGATTTATTGAGTTCCTACTTTTTGTAAGTTGAGCGCCTCGAAAAATTGAAGTTAACCACAACAGGTACATCCCGAGTCCCCCGCTCCAGAACTCGTTCAACGGTGAATATTGATCACATTTATCTGGGGGTACAATCCCAATGAACATTTATATTACTGAACAGTAAATATCGAATGGAGGTTCCCTGAACTAATCTCTGTGCTCAGGCCACCTCATACCACTTCTTCACGTTCACTGCCAGTGATTCTGTTGCCAGTTGAGTACTTGTGGATACAAAACATGTAAGGGCGGGATCTAATCATGGTCTGTACAAGAACTCGATGCGCTCGTGCCTTGAGTGATGGCCGTGCCCTTCATAGTCTTCTCGAGTTGGGGATTTGCCTCGTCCAGTCACTGAGCCACAGCTGCAGGTACAACCTGAGAGAGCCGGAAATGCACAATCTACGAGATTAGGAACGATCCGCTCAAGGACTTGTGGATGCTGAGCTTAGGGAGACATGCGTCAAGCTGTGAATGGGCCGAATCATGAGAACCGGCAGGCATTTGAAGACTCGGGGAGACGTACCAGGGTATACATGGTCTCGTACGCAGTCTTCCGTGTTTCGAGACCGTTGTCCACCTTGTGCGTCCAAGGATCCATCTGCACAGTTCGTAGCAGGGCAGGATCTATGACAGTTTCCATTCGGAAGCAGAGCTACAAGGTGGCCTCGAACGAGATGGTTTTTTTTTTCGTGCGGCAGGATTTCAACGAATACGGGACAACCTTGCGAACAACCTGGAAGATGATGAGACACGGAGGCGAATCACTAGAATAAAGAGATACGTACCAAGTTCTCATCGGACATAAGAGAGAAGGTCAACAGGAAAGAGGAGAGCGGCTCGTCATAAGACTGACGAATACCAGAGACCACAGTCGTGCGTGTATCTGAGTCGGAGTTCTTGACACGATCCTTGAAAAGAAGAATTAGAACAGAGCGCAGCGACACGAACGAAGGACACTTACGTGCAATTGGGGCAGTGGCCAACTTTCCAAGACACGCTGCTGCAACATGTCTTGTGGTCTCTTGGGCGTTCTGAGAATTCTCGAAAAGTGGGCCTCACAGGAGATTGGCAACGCCTTCCAATTGGGCATCGGGAATGAACTAACCGCCATTTGTTGACATGGCATGAAGAGAATTCTTGGTTCAAAAAAGGTGTTGGCTTTTTGGCCGCATGCAACGCAAAAAATCTCTTCTTAGGATCGGTTTCCACCATGCTGTCGATCACAGGTAGG
>Ga0247741_1000800_pt1 | contig 17249 bp, 15 predicted proteins | sample UWRJL213509R2_FD_180945 | JGI IMG/M metagenome (GOLD analysis project Ga0247741, IMG submission 180945) | Plant litter microbial communities from Arlington Agricultural Research Station in Wisconsin, United States - UWRJ-L213-509R-2 | ecosystem: Environmental > Terrestrial > Plant litter >... | reverse complement strand
ATAATATATGCCCATGAGCACAGTGCAACCTACCTTTCCATGGAATAATGCAATTATTTAGCCGAAACTATTGGGCTAGTGGGCGCTTGTCAAGCATGGGAAATGACAAACTTGTTAGAAAATTGGACCAACTATTCAACTTGTGACTAGTGGGCTTTTTGGGCGTCGTGACGAGTCAAAAGGCCGCCAAAAAGCGCCAAAAAGATATTTTGGGAAATACTGATGAACACCCGCATAAAACCAGACTATTGTCTATGATATTGACCTGCTGACTTATCAAAACGAGACAACGACATCACATTACCTCTACCCGACCATCCTACTGTGCCAATACGAATATCTACCTGACAGTGCGCCTCAGCTATTTTACACCATACAATTTGGGCTTTAGCTTCAAGTGTCCGGCCTGCAGGTACATGCGTCAATATCGAAGTTATCTGAGAGAGATTGACTTGGTCTAGTGGGCCATTGCAATGCATGGCAAATACGAGTCTTTAATTATTAAATTGGGCACAGTTGTATTGGAATGACATCATGGGAGCTTTCAGACAACATAGAGAAGATAGGGTACAGGATGCAGATGAGATGGATGACGAGGGATGGAATTCGGATGACGACATACCTTCCTCTGTTGGGACCCTGCCAACATATCCGAGAAACCCTTCGTGGCGATGAGCACTAGCTGCGCCAGCCTCATCTCTCCTTGTTGCAAACAATTTGAGAGTGTTGTGGACGTCCCACCAAAAGATTTTTGCGCTGTGAATGAGGAAAGGTTCAGCGAAAATGGGAAGGGCAAGTTGGTTGTCAACGTACCTGGTGGTGTCGATTACTCGCAGCTTCGTCTCACGGAGGTATTGCATCCTCCTGAGGTTGGGTTCACCCCAGTTTCCATCAGTCGTTGGGACGAGGAAGGATCCTCAGTGACGCAGGATGGAGGGAAATGCATCGTTTGAGGGCCGGATGGTGCTGAGGTTGGGTTGCACCCAACGAACGAAAAGGGCATGCAGGAGCATTGGCCCGACTCAGAGAAGGTCGCTGTTGAGTGGAGCATCTGTGGTCATCAGATGGACTCGTCAGTTTCTCATTTCGAGGGGGAGAGTGAGGGAGAAGCGGGCAAAATGCAAACAGACAAATCTGTTGTTGCAGAACCCTTATCCGGGAAACTTCCCCTGCCCATCCAGCACTAATGCAAATGCCACCCAACCCGCCTGCTGCGATTCCCGATGTCGAACCCATGTTTGATGCCGAAACGATTCCCAAGGTGCTCAGCAAAAGCCCTTGCCCCCGGATGCTGTGAACGATGACTGGACAACGGATTCCAGGGACGAAGATGCGAAGGCGACCGAGACAGGTGAGGAGGAGGCATTGGTGCCTCGAAATCTTGCTGGCGCCCAATTGGGACTTGATGGACTGTTGCAGGAGAAAGCTATTGTGGAGGAATTAGCGACACTGAATAGGACATGGGAGACGGTCGACGTACCTGAAGGCGGCGACACTGTGGACTCAAAACAGATTTTCTGGGCAATGAAGGATCCTGCGGCAAGTTTGGTGTGCTGCAAAGATCAACTTGTTGCGCCGTTCAACGTCTTCGCGCCAGATACACGCCTTTCTTCAATTCGTGCCATGCTCGCAGCAAGAGCTGCCTGGGACTACTATATCGGTCAAATCGACATTGAAGGCGCTTATCCAAACAAAATACTCACCGCTGATGAGACTACACCCCCTGGACTTTCCATCCCCAGCCCATTCGGCAAAATCTTTGCGGACAACTGGCCAGTGGTCTTGAAGACAGCAGCACCATGGGGTACTGTTGGATTGATCAGGGCATACCGAGCTGAGTATTTGAGCTACCAGCCTGGTAGTAGGCTCATTGGAAAGCTAGCATCAACGGGTTCCCGTAGAAACTCCGAACGTTGAAATCCATTATGAGCGGACGCCAGTGTGAGGGTAAGAGTGTTCAGAATCCTATTTCGGTGAAATGCCTGATCACTCGCAAATGTGTCAATCTTTCAGCACGCGCGCGGGTACATTGGAAAGCGGTCGTCAGTCCATTCAGATGCCATATCAATCGCAAAAATCGGAGCAGAGGGAACGCAGCAATATGACAAAAAGCCCAAAAGGGGGATGAGGAGATGATGGTCAGTTATACAACAACGAAGATGCTTGAGAACACGAGAGGGGCACCATTAGAAGCAGACTTTTGAGGAGATTCCATAAAAGAGTTTTTCGTCCACAGAAGTTGAGTGTAGCCCAAAGCGGAGACAAGACAAGTTGGAGAGGGTGCAAAGTCAGAGTCCGGCACGTAGCGGGACAACGAACGCACATCTTGGGTCGCTCCTGGGCTCGTTCAAAGCGTCTCGTTCTTGTAAAAACGACATAGAAAACTGCTTAGCAATAGCTGTGTTCGTTCCGATGAAATCTGGCCAACACATCGTCCTCCTGCACCACCCTTCACACCTATGAACACCAAATCCAACCCAAACCAATCCTTCCACTTAAGTGAGCTTAAGAAACTTAAATTCTGTGTAAGTAATAATATGTAGTCATTGCTCACCTGTAATATGGTTCTCAGGAGGCACATATGAACAGGGAGGCAGAGTGTTGAGCAAAAGTCGAGGGAGATCAAAAGTGGAGACTCAAGCGGCAGTGATACAGCTCACATGACCGTGGGCGTAAATGATTTTCTGGCCGGTCGCGACTTGACACATCGAGCTCGGGGTAAAAGAACTCATCTTTAACAAGTTAAAGCCTCATAACATCAGCAAAATCAGATTTCCGGCTATAGCGGATCATAGCCAACGTCACCTAAGCCATAGACCCCCCTCTTTGAGCCATAGTCTGCCATAGTGGTGTAGCAACCTGTAGGATACGCCAACGACCACATAGCACCGGAAAAGGGGGCTGTGCCAGTCATTGCACGCACGTGATCTACGCACCTCAGCACCCAAATCGATGTTTACGAGTTCACACGACCTGCCCTAAACAGACACGTGGCTGGTTGATGACTCGAAACGGCAACTTGTTGCATCTCCCACACATTGTTTCTCCCTCACCACCCACCACGGCGACGCTCCACTACCTGGTCTCCGACTTTCCGTTGGGTTATGGGTTCGAGGGTTGGGCAATGGTGCGCACCAGGTAAGTATATGCCTCTTCCGTAGCAAATAAAGTTGAGCTGTATCCTACTAGCCAGCCTCATACCGGTGCTCTCGCACTGGGTTGGGGAACTTTCCGCCTCCATGAATAGTGTGGACTGAGCGCATCGCTTGGTTCACGTCCTTCGTCGCAAGGTGATGTGTTCCCTGGGACCATGGATGCTACAGACGGTACGTACCACCTCAACATGTCATGAATGTTGATGATGCATCCCAACCACTGCCACACCAACTCCAACCACCAATGTATAACGAATGACAACATTGGCCCACAACTGCCACCACACCACTCAAAGTTGACCGGACGCCTTCTTTCGATCGACTGTCGATTACTGTTTATCACGCCTTGTAAAGTCATTCCCTCTTCTTGATTCGCCCTGCACTGATGTTGTGAATGCCAATGCCAGGTTCCAAGACTCGATGCCAGCGCCCGCAACGTGCCTCATCACTCCTGTATTGCAAACATCAAGTATGATCCGTCACGTCGTCATAAATATGTCGTCGGTGCTCCATCTGTTGGACCAGGAGCGTAATTCTATCATATTAGCTTAGTTTTAAGTATACATAGCCCTGTTGTAGTTATCGAACAATACATCTTATGTTTCTATATCACAATTCTCGTGTCACGGCTCATCTGCATTAGTATTCGATAATTACATTTATTAGAATTGGGCAATGCTCTATAGCAATGTGTTCAGGGTCTATAGAGCTCCATAGCAGCCCATAGCAGCCGGCGAAACCTCTGGAGTGCTATGTACACGTGGCAGGTTGCTACGTACCCCAGAACCCTTGCTACAGGCCTATGCGACTATGGAGTACTCCGTAACGCCTGCATAGAAACATCAGGGTTTGCTGATGAATACACACCCTGGAGTGATATCCAATTCCGCAAGTGCGGAGGTAAGTTATTTGGTGTTGATGCAGTGCCATTGACCACTTGTTTTCTTGGAACCTTTCCTTGAAGTTCAATGTAGAACACCTAATGGTTCTCTCTTCAGCTGGCTCACAACCCCTCAACTCAGAATCCAACGACATTTCTTACCACTGCTGATCAGGTTCTCGGATTGTAACGTCTTTTTTTGAGAGCGCGTCCACTGGACGGACAGAACAAGCGGGTCCTTGATCAGTGAGTTTTCTTACCTATTTCTACACACTACCGACACTCTGCCTTGCAGCAAAGAAATGTCACACCCATGTACCTAAGGATGACGTTGCAAAGCTCGTGCGCATCTTTTCAAAACGTGAGGATCCACGCGACTTTCACTGACCATTCCGTTCTGTTTCTTTCAGCGCTTAAGGGTGGTTCTGGCCAGTAAGTGGAATGTGTTTTGGTTACCTGGATGACAAATTAATCTGCATATTTCTATTTAGTGATGAATACGTTTAGATAATGTGCTCAACGACAACTTCAAAAATAGAGGCGTCTCGTGGTTTTAGTGAACACGAGGAGGGAAACCTAATCACTGCTGGCACCCGACTATTTAACGTAGGGAATAAACAGTCATTAAATGTGTCTCCATTGTTTAAAAAATTACTTGGTCTAGTGGGCCATTGCAGTGCATGGCAGTACGAGTCTTAATTTTTTTTTAAAAATTCCATGACCATCATATTTATTTGAGTACAGTTGGCTTGCTTGGGCGCTTTTGGGCACCTCGGCGATATTCAGGTTGGCGCTTCTCGGTCGCGTTATTGATTCTGGCCATGGAAACGCGCTCAGCGCTTGCTTAGGCGCTTTCGGGCACCTCGGCGATGTTCATTTGTGCACTTCCCCCTCCCGCTTTTGCCATTCCTGTGCCTCCCAGTGCGAGATTTGCATGTTACAGCCCTCAGACATGTATATTAGATTAATAGAAACATATTATACATAGACTAGTGTGCTGAATAGTCGCACAAATGTGTGGATGCACGATACGGTGGTTGGATGTCTTTGGGGCTGTGCTCAACTGGGTCAAATGGTGGGCGGCTTCAAATTCATTCTATTTTCGTACATACAGATACTTAATACCTACATAACTAGTTACTTAGATACTATAATACTTAATAAGAAACTAGGAAAGTCCTCCAAACACCTTCTAGTGCTAGGAGAACTTCACCTTCATCGACGCCCCATTCTTGCCGTCACATCTCCACCCTCGCAACCCCAAGTGTGAACTCTAATTCATCCTCACCAGCAGTTGCCGTCGTGTTTGTTGGGCATTAACCAGATGTTTGCAGATCAGATTGACCGCTGGTGCTGAGCGATTGGTGGCATCGAATACTCGTGTGGTCGTCCATACATGTGGCCGCCCTCTCGTCCGTGATTGCTGGTGGTCGTCTGTGTCGCTGCATTCGCGGTGCTGGTCCTCCTGCTGATTCGTTCGTTCAATGGGTGACCATCGCATGCTCGTTTTTCTTGTATGTTCATGGTGTTCGCATGCTCATGGTCCCCGTGTCGTTGTAGTATCGGCGGAGGCGTGATCTTCGTGGTTTCGGTGTCGTTCGCATGCCTGGCGTTGGCTACGTTCGTAGTTGAGGGCAGTAGCGGTCGTCGTCGTCGGTGCCAGTGGTCCTCAGTGATGTTCGTATGCGCAGCGTTTCTTGTGGTAACTTGGTAATGGTCACCCCCCCAATCGACGGACATTGTGGTGAGTTGGTCGAGCCAGAGCTGGGGGTTCGCCGTTGGTGAGTGGAGCAGCGGTCGGCAACGCCGTGATTGTCGACCTTGTTGGCGGTGGACTGTACAATCGTGGCACATGGTGGGTGCTACTCTTTCGTGTTGAGGCTGGCAGTGCCAATGTTGGCATCAATGAGGTGGGAAGGGGAAACCAGCCGCTCAACTTGCGTGGGTGGGGGCACCACTCTCACATCCCTACAAAAGGGGAGGAGATACACGGCGGCTTGTTCTTGTGTCGTGAGAGCCCCCGCAACCTTTGTAAACCATCTCCAGACCTCTCGACGAGGTGGTGTGGTGCTGGCAGCTTGTTGAAGATGTTCGACGAGTGCTTGGGGCCTATGAAGGGGGTGGCTGTCAGTAGTACATATCAAACGTATTGCTTACTTTTATAGAGGCCCTAGTCGCCTCAAACGACGCGACAGAGGAGAGGAGTGGTGGTGGTGGTGGTGGTTGAAGATGAAGCTTGAAGCTTGAAGATCAACGATGGTGAACCATTGTTGATGGACGTGTGGCTGTCCGGTCCGGCGGTCCGACATATCGTTCAATCGTTGTTGAGAGATAATGAGGTCTCTGTTCTACTCAAATAAATTATATTTAGGCTAATACTGTAGTATAGAAGTGTAGTCACCCAAAAAAAAAAAATTTATCATAACATTGAGAGTGGCAAGGCCACTCTAAGTTGATCAGTACAAATTCTAATCAAGGTTTTGCGTGAATTTAGGTCACTTCCTATATACATACAAACCTAATCAATTTCGCTAAAATAAAGTATCTACAGTATATACCTATTGCACTACTGTTTATTATAGGTATAAATATTGGAGATCCGACTAAAACTCAGGCCTCCGTGAGGGATACGGGACATGGTGAGCGACGTCGATCACCACGCACAGGCCCAGACACAGCCACACACATCACCATCAACGATGGTTCAACATCGCCGATCTTAAACCTCAACGTTCAACCACCACCACTCCCATTCACTCCTGCGTCTGTCCTCAGCCCACAAGGTCTTAAAAAGGTAAGTAATTAGTTTTATAAACTACTACAAGTGCTACTAACTCTTGCCTGCCTTACAGGTATCCTCGAGGACTCGTCGAGTCATTCGACGAGTTGCCAACATCACCCTACCTTACCGACAGGTTTGAGGATGGTTCGAGGGCAGCGCGTTTGCTTCCAGGCAATGAAGACCAGCCGCTGCATCCCTCCTCCCCTATTGTAGGGATGTGAGGGCGGTGCCACCATCCGTGGAAGTTTAGCGGGTGGCTTTCGTCCTCACACCGACTACCACCACCTTTGCCGTTCCTGCACCAACGACGGAAGATCGGCAACTACCCGCCGCTAGTCCGCTACCAGGACCAGCAATAGCGTATGCAAATACCAATGCCGGCTAGCACGAAGAACACGCATTAGCCAGTGCCGACGCCGACGCCGACGAGGATGGATGAGATTGGATGAGGGTGTGTGGATGGGGTGGCGTGTGCGACGGTTGTATAGTGAGAGGGAGGCGCCACTGCCTCTCCAGATGGTCCTTCTCTGCCACCCCGCGCAAGTCGAACTGCGAACGACCACCCCAACGCCATTGGGAACATTACCGACGACGACGACGAATGCACGACCATCGCTCAGGAAAACCGTCTAGGGTAGCACCACCACTCGACACCACGACCACGCCCACGCTGGCACCAGATACCACAAAGATCACGCCCACACTACACTACCATGAACGTCATGACATATCAATAACAGAAAAACCACCTGTCAAGTCCCCTTGCGACGAGAAGCGACCTCCCACCCCTCAGCATGTCAAGGCTGACCATGCCACCATGAACATGCAAACACCATGAACATATGAAAACACGAGCATGCGACGGCCTCGAAGTCAGCCATCCGATGAATGGACGACTCAGCAGGAGGACGAGCATCGTGAATAAGGCGACATAGACAATCACCAGCAATAACGACGAGAAGGCGGCCACGCGTATGGACGACCACACGAGTGCTGAACACCAGCGACCGCCCAGCGCGCAAAAACCTGGTTAACGGCCGACGAGCATGATGCGGCTGCTGGTGAGGACGAACTAGAGTTTTAAGAGCTAGATGCCCTGGGTCGGAGAGGATGGAATGAGCTGAACACAGGCACTGATGAAGGACAAGCCCCTCGAGTGCTTGGAGGACATTCCTAGCTTTCTTGTATCTATCGTAGTTGATTCTAACATCTAAGTATGTAGTTAATATGTATGTAGTACTGGTAGGTATTTGTATGGACGAAAATGTAATAAATTTATGGATTCCCACCAGTTTGCCTAGCACAGGTCATGTTAGACCAATTTTCCACTCAATTGATAACCTTACGCACCTCTGCATTATGGGTGTTGGTACAGCACCACCCGTGTCAAGCGGGCCTAAAATCTTGAAGCCGAACGTGCGGAAGGCACGTCATCCATTCTCCGTATGCACCCATTCATATCACTATCTACCACAATATCATCGACCTAAAATACATGTCTAGTCCTTTGATATATAATCTTTTCACCTTAAGGCACTTATCTGAATGAAACACTCACCACTGATGAAGCTACACCCATCGGACCTTCCATCCCCAATGCATTTCGCAAAATCTTCGTGGGTGATCCGCACAAAACCTTCTATGGCTTGAAGCAGCCTGAGAGGTGGCGGTACCAGTGGTCGGTGGGGGTCATGATGGGGGATATCAGATTTTGGAGGGATGACGAGGGCATCATCATTCATGATCAAGGCATGGGGGTGGGCATTTGCTGTGTGGGAGACGCGCTGTTTGTACATGCTTTCATCTAAAGCTTCCCCACCTGGCCTCCAAGCAAAGGTGCCGGTACATTTTTTGACCGCATTTCGACTCAGTTTAGAGAAATTATGACGCATATCGGGATTTTAACTCAATATCGACAAATGTACAGAAGGACATAGCCATATTTGGACGTGGTACCAGAGAGGCACCACATAACTTCACCCCAAGATACAATTATCACAAATCCTTCTGTAAATTTCTTTAAATACCTCCCAAAAGTCACTGTGCAAAGTATCTAAGAGAAGGGAGCTGTGGTCGTCATTTAAAATGTACCTTATTCAAAACGCGCATTAATCACGCAAAACGCGATGTCACATGTGTGACTGACCGTGTTGAGGACACGTCCGACGTCAAGTACACGTCCAATTACATAGAAACGGGGCCAAAGGCAGCACTGTGGACACTGTCAGTCATTTCTACAGGAGCAGGTGAGTACTTGATACAATGAAAATATAAATTGGCCTAATCTGCGCCATTGTTTGCAGCACATACTCCTGTTTCTTATGCCCCGAGCGACAATTTCCTATGGGAAGGCATCCAAAGAGCGAAAGAAGCAGCTGAAGGGTGCTCAGGAGAATCTCCCACCACCTGGCTGCAAGCCCCCAAAGCGTTGATGCACCAAGTCAATCCTGAAGGATACTTCTGAAGTCGCAAAACAGATCCTTTCAGAGACAAAAAAACAGCTTGACAATGTTCAAAGACGCGTCCGACATCTCCAGTCACAAAACATGGCCCTGAAAAGTAAAATATCAGCCAGCAAGGAGCGAGAGCTGGAGACGAAAAGGAAGCTAGAGATATCTGAGCAGCAGCAACAGGTCTCAGTGCAGCACAGACAAGAGCTCATGAAACAACTCGCTCAGGAGCAGCACACACGCCAGGAGTTATGGCAGCTGTTTCTTCGTCAGAAAAAGGAACATAGGGACAAGGTCGAGGGCTGGAAGAAGAGGTTAAAGCGTGCAGAGAAGGTCAGAGTTAATGCGGTCGAGAGAGCTCAAAGAGGGGTCAGAACATCAAAATCAGCAGCATTCAAAGTCATGCAGAAACGCGCATACTCAACAGCAACGCGAAAGCTTTTACGGCTGCTCGTGGCTAATGGTTGTGCACGTGCAAAAGCTGGGCAGGTTCTAACATTGCTGGCAGCGCAATTTGGTGTGAGCGTGAAGGTGGCAAGTAGGCGAACTGTTTCAAGAGCAGTCTTGGAGGGGTATATTGCATCGAAAATGCAGATTGGCTATGAAATTAATCAGACACCTGGTATGTGGTTATAACCCATGCTAGACATTCACTCAACAAATATCTGTAGCCCTCACTGTGAGCGCCGACTCCACCTCGAACCGTGGTATTGATTTTGAGTCGCGTCATATTGCAATGCGCGTACCCGACTACAAATCGGGCAGCTTGCATGTCGACCCCATATCAAAACCGAAGAATCGTCTTCTGTGTGTTGACTCAACTGTTGAGCATACGGCAGTGGCAGCAGTTGATGGATTTGTTTCTCGTGTGGAGGAGGCCATGGATTACTTCAACAGAAGTCTGCAGGCAACGTTACTGAAGATCAACTTACGGGCCCGCGTTTTCCTACGTAAACTGAAGGGCATGAATGGAGACCATGCATCAAAAGAGAAGAGCGCTGCCCGTGGTCTGAACAATAGGAAGCAAGAATCAGCGATTACAGAGTTGGGCGAGGACGCACTTGGGGTGATGGGTGTCCCACAGCTTGTCCACTATCTCGCTGCATGGAACACAAAGAAAATAGCAGAGGCAGGAGGAGCTGAGGGGTGGGCAATGCTTTCCCAACTCGAGCAAGCCCAACGCGACAAGAAGCTAATGGGCAAAATTATCACCTCTCTAGGAAAGGAGGAATACGAGAAACTCTCACCAGAGGATCGTCGTGCCAGTGACCTCTTTATCTGGGCAGGCTGCTGCATGCACAAGAATGAAAACAGTTTCGAAGGAGGGAACACAGAAATGAAGCTGGAATGGGCAAAACTTGGCCTCACGCCGCCCGTCATTCTTGCCAACAAAGCCAATGCTACAACTCTTCGTGACATTCTTGACCCAGGACGTGCCAACCCATCAGTACCACTTATGGAGAGTGAGCAGGGAGCGTTCGAGCAGAGTACACGTGGCGGCGTGAAGACCACTGCACTTGCTGGTGCAATCTTGAACAACAAGGATGACAAGAAGGGCCAGGGGGATCGTCACGTCGATCACTTCAAAGCGAAGGTGGACAAGAACTATAAACGTTTCCCAGACACGAGTAACACACGCTTCGGGAGCCACGGCGATGCGGCGGCCGATTTAATCGAACACCTGGATGCCCACATCGATTACCTCAATGTTGTATGCCTGTCAAAAGGGACAGCCTCACTCACAAACATAGAATACAATGTTCTTGAGGCATTGAAGGACATCCCAACACGTACGGAGCTCTGTGCTATGGTTCTCTACTCGCAGGCGGTATGCAAGCCGTACATGACTGCTGTGCGCGGCCCTAAATCCGACAACGTTCTTGACCTTGGTCCGCTCCATTCACTCGTTCGCGAGTTCATCAAAAAAATTCTGGCAGACCCAGAATTACTCATCTCAGAGGATCTTTCGCATGTCCAAGGCTCCCTTGACGGTCAAGAGTGGGAGAACCCACGCGCTGTCACTGCCATTCTCAAACTCATGCCATCCCTTCCAAATCTGAAAGCCATTACTCTTGCTTTCTTTCGGGGCTCTCTTGTTACTTGGTTGCGTTTCTCTGCAGAATTTGCACCTGGGGGTCTCATCGATCTCGCATCTGCGGAGGAAAAGCATCTGGCATGGATGCCGGCTACTAATGACGCCAATGAAGGTGCTTTGGGCGGGTACCGCGTTAATATTCGCGGTAAGCCATCGATGACTCTCCATCAGTACAACGTGATGGCAATGTTTCGCCATAACGACACTCAAGACTTCATGGATGCCGTTTTCACCTTCGACGACCACATGTATGTGATGAGGGAAGCTCGCAAATTGGATGGGAGTGGTGTTGAGAACAAGCGCCGGCGTGAAATTGTTGACTTTCGGGTAAAGGTTGCCCAAATGCGGAAAGAGAAAGAAATTGCGACCGCGGCGAAGGTGAAGGCTGACACCAAATGGTTGTCAAAAGTTGCTCTCATCATGGAGGTTGTGGACATCAAGAAGTATACCGTTGCACAGTTAGGTGAGCAGATTGACGCATTTCGCTTTCGCGGCCTTCTGGATGTTCTTGCGAAAAGCAGATTTCCAAGAAAGGCAGAGAGGCAGGGAGCAGTGGAAGGTTTGGTCATTCGTTGGAATGAGTTCATTCTTGAACATGGAGAACCACCCATGCCAACTGCACATCTGTCGTCTGATCAGCCAACTATCCATGATGACTGGGAGGCAGAAGAGGAGGCGGAATTGGCGGAATAGTACATGACACACATCTGATTCGCGAAATCTCTGATAATTATATACCTAGATTTCATATTTTTGCATATTACATTACATACTATCTACTATATTGTATTTAATACATTATTCCCCCTCGAATGCTTCTTATGAACAAGGGATGAGGGGTTTCGAAGCTGAAAGTACAATCGGCGCGTTTTTTTGTGGCTGTGTGCTGACTAACGCTGCCATCAGTCGAACAGCAAATGCCCACCCCCACAAGGCAAGAGAAAAACCGCACACGTGACCGTGGGCATAAATGATTTCTGGCCGGTCACGACTGAACACATCAACCTCGGGGTAAAAGAACTCATCTTTAACAAGTTAAAGACTCGTAATTGTCAGTAAATGTAATGATTGCAAACTATTTAGTTATTAAAGAAAGTATGAGTAAATTAATAAGAAAGAATAAGTTTCCTGTCGATTTTGCCTGGCTGTAAATGAAGCATTTACACAATTCGATAAATTCAATGACGTCATTTTACAGCCAGAAATGACGTCATTAAATTTACCGAATCATGTAAATTTATCATTGTGGGCGCTTGACAAAAAGAAATCAAAGTCAACGATTGGGAGAAATTTACCCCGGATTTTGTCATTGAGTAAACTCCAAAATTGCCTAGGTTTTGTCGCAGTTAATTTTTTAAACAAGGAATAGACATTTATATCCTATTTATCCTCCCTTCTAAAAAGTCGGCTGCCAGCAGTGAATTGAGTGGTTCAGGCGAGGTGGACAGGAAAGTACGTTGCTCTTAGTATTTTCATACATAGATTAATCTTATCTTTTTGTCACTACAGTTCTCGAGCAGGACACGGAGAGCCTTCGCAAGCATCGCTAACGTTGAAAATCTGTACCTCTCGTACGTACAGTATGGAGCGACTCGTTAACATTTTTGGTTGACTCATTTTCCACTTCAATAGAACCACCAAGTCTCTCGGCGCTTTCTCCATCCTCTCAGCTTGCTACTGCAAACCCATGGTCGATAGAGTGCCGATCCGCCAAACCACCGTCGCTGGTGGATCAAGAAGTCGGAGAGGAGTCGGTCTCCTCCGCACTCGTGAGTTGCAATGGCATTTCCTCGATTCCTATTTTTGGTGCTCATCAACGGCTGGGGTGGGTGCAACAGCATTGTTGATCACCCTTCTCGTACTTAAAGTTCAGAAGGGTGCCCCAAGCACAGAGATAACTGCCCAGGCGATGATCTCAAAGTCGATCGGTGCGTTTGATTGTCGTACTTATCTCCTGCTATCCCAGTCTCTAACCGGTTCGCAGAAACTTATGGAATACTCCAACAACAGGTTTACCAAAGGCCCAAGCGGAGAGGATGAAGCCTGAAGAGGCTGCTAAGCGTTTAGGCGTCCTGGAGCGGAGACGATGATAACCAGAATCCTGGTCCTACGGTTTCTCCTTCGGACGCGTCGCGTCTAACACGGAACCGGAGTTCTCTTCTTCGACTGCTGCACCCATCGATGTCTAGGACGGTGCTAGGTAATTTGATCCTGATTCAATGTCATTGAAACTTGTTTTGACTCTATGGAGGTCTCAACGAACACCATTTGATGACGGTTTATAATATGCCTTGGAAGTAGGGTTGTCATAAAACGTACTGTGCTAATCCTTCGTAGTAATCCTCTCAGCTACATCGATCTCGGCTCTCGTTGATTGAGGAGACATATGGACGAGATATGACGGTCGGTATGCTCCACATAATTTTCGTCAAGGTATGTCGCTCATTGTTTGTCACCTGAAGGCTGAGGGACCCATCTGAAACCTCTTTCCAGACTAGAGCGGTGTCGGTGACACTGACGGGAGGCCCTGCGACCAAACCGATGCAGAAATGTACGAAGTGACGCCTGAAACGCCCTCAATAGACTTTAAACCAGTCGCGGTTGCAGAACATAAGGTCCCCTTGTTTCCGAAGCTGCAAGCTGACCTTCTCCCAGCTCTAGAGGTCGTTCCTTCCGCCACAAGTGCACTCATCCAAATATCGGTTACCGGACGGGTCGAGGCAGTAGATTGGTGGCCATCTGACTTGACCGCCAGCCATACCGACAGCTACCCATGATGGATTGAAGCTCATGGGCGATGCCGATGGCCTGGGCATTCTACACTAATCCTTCGCCATTTTGGAGGTCTGTTCGTTTGCGTAGTTGCTGTCGGTTCGACGATCACAGCCATATGCGGAATGCAGCGTCCACAATGAGACATGGCCATTTAACCTAGGTTGGTATGCATGAATAACCCGCCACCGGAAGCACCGTCGACGTCGATAGTATTTGCGTCGTAAATCTTTAGAGGTAACGAGGGGTTATCAAAACGAGACAACGATGTCAAATTACTCTGCCCAACCATCCTATCGTGCCAATACAAATATCGATCCAAAAATGCGTCGACGTTATTGTACACATAAGTTGATCATCAGCTTCAGGTATCAGGGCTGGAAGTACATGCATCAATATCGACAGCATTCAGGTAGAGGTTGGTACGCGCCTGAGTGACTTTTGACACAGGGTCCACAAGAATACACGTGACCAGATTTGAAGAGACGTCGAGGTACCAGACTCGGGCGAGTGTCTGGGCGACTACCTTGGCTTCGATCTCGCAAACTCGGAAACAGACAGGGTTTGCGCTAACTGTCACCTTGAACAAATCCCCTGTTCGAAGAGTCAGCGACTTCTAGTTCTGAGCTAACTGAGAAATGCTAACTTGCGGTGAACGCTACAGCGACATACGCTTATAAGCACCTAAGTGCAGCCGAGTGCACCACAGGAGCCGCACTGAAGACCAATGCATTAAGCGGCCGATATCGATGACTTGGCCCTTCCACACCAATCCTTCGTAATATCGGAAGATTCACGCAGTTATAAGCGCTTGACTCGACGACAATTGAACGCGGAGGAAGTGTTTGCGATATCGTTCGATGCAAGTCTCCACTGCCGCGGCGGCGATCCAGGCTGATAGTGCTCACGTCTCGTGGCCGTTTGTATTTGGGATTCCATCATGCTTGATGGGCGAGAACGCTGTTTCCGATCACGAGTGCCTTTGCTGGGATGTAGAACGAGACGACGAGGATGTGTTATACGTCGACCTGGGTTCGAATGGGCTTGATGCTTCGCCTCGCGGATAGTTATTAGATAAGCGCTTGCGATAGGCAGAAGTAGGTCAATGCCAAGGCTGTTTTTTGTGCGAATGGGCAGCGAATTACAGGAAATCTAAAGGTGACTCGTTAGAAGGTATAAAGTACATGCGATAACGAACGTACCGTTTACAATACTAAACGACAACACGGACATCCTGTACTCGTTTTGATAGACCGGACACTGACTGCCTCCTGACGAGTTGGGGTTGTAAGTGAATATATGTCTAACGTTGGACGCAAGGGCAGAGTGCCTGCCTGCCGGGACGTTTGAAGGGCAGTCATGGGACGAGTAGGGGGATCATGTCTGTGTGGGTCGAAGGGCTTGGAAGTTTGTGCATCGAGGCCAGTGCAGAGCGCCCAGAGGAAGGGAGGTCCATGTTTGGTTGTTTGAGAGTGCCAAATGCCGCATAACGATATGGACGGTTCTGCTATGGGTTCCGAATGATTTGCTGGCGCATGCGTATTCGTTCTGGCTTGAGGATCAGAAGAGGTGGATCATCGCAACGTCGGCCGGTGAGGTAAGAATATGGAGAGGACGAGAAAGCCGGTCTGTGGGATCGGATTCGTGGACTAGAAGAGTCAACTGAGATTGTTGTTCAGAGACTGGGGGTGATGAGTTGGGTGCAAGGGATAGCATCAATGCGTGTCTGCCGATAAGATACATTGGTGGTATTTGGGCGACGAGCAAAGAGGACTCAGACAGCTGCAGGTGAACTTGACGGATAGATATATGTAGAATTTCAGGCAGGGACTGGAGAGGGACTAAGGGTAGGGAGATGAAGTGACCAATACGCCGGTCAGAGCATCCAATATTTGCGTGCCTTCAAATCGGGGTCGGGAGTGGTGGGGCTGAAGCGCTGAAGCTGAAGCGCTGAAGCTTGATCCCAGGAGAGGAACGCTAAGCGTTGTGGATGCGAGGAGTCGCGATGACCCAAGACGTATACGTAGGATCAGACTGAAAAAGGTCAAAACGGGGTCAGAAAGGGAGGAAGAGCCGAGCTCGAGACTAACTTACTCTTGATTACAAAACCGGGCGTCATGGGGGGGCTCCTTGACCACGAACCACCATGTTCGAACCTCTTCCCACGCTCTAAAAAGCTGGAAGTCTCAAGGCCAGCGCTTTCAACGACAGTACTCCCTCAAGAACCCTCTGCAAGATTAGGAGGGCGGAATACCTGCCGTGCTGGAACTTACCCGTTGCCCCCTCCCACCACCTTCACCATAAATACTGCACGCCCCAAGACGGCGATCAACCTGCAATGGAAAGTGCGAACATAAAAAAGTTCGAATCACTTATACACAGAACTTTAAAATAAGATAAATACAATGCCTCTGCGCTATGAACCTGAACACGAAACTAAATACTAAGAAATGTGATGAACCGACAACTGAAGACAACCAAGCGCTCCTACCACCAGCGACGACAACGACGACGAAACCCCAAACCCCGAGAGCGATGTAATCACATACTACCCGCACCACGACGACCCTGAATGCCTGACTAAGTGCGCGCTCCTCGGATGGGCTCGCCCGGTGTCTAGTACATGACATGCCGGTCTCCGTACCCAAGCTAAAGAACAGCATCAAATCGAATCTAAGGCAAAACTCCCACCGGTTCCCACCGGCCCCCACAATCACGCAATAACCCTAGATGCGCGCGTCGGCTGCCTCCTGACGCGCAAACAACCAAATGTGTAAACACCACGCGCCGCGCCCACCCCTAACTAAGAAATATGACACAAATCCTTCACAAATTCTGCATACCATAAAATACAAAGGTAGCCATAGTAATTTAAATATACATCAACTCAATGAAATCACTAAAACCTGGACCCCTCAACAAAATCACAATGACAAAAACTAGCTACAACAGGGCCCAAATAAAGCCCACGTGACAGCAGCCAAAGCCCGAAAACACCGGCCCCAGTAAATAAAAATAACAGATAGGCCAAAACCATAATGGGAGCCCCCCTAATAAATAAATAAACCCTCCCAAGGCAAATATAAAAAGGGGAAAAAAAAAAAAAAAAAAAGGA
>Ga0247741_1000798_pt1 | contig 17257 bp, 24 predicted proteins | sample UWRJL213509R2_FD_180945 | JGI IMG/M metagenome (GOLD analysis project Ga0247741, IMG submission 180945) | Plant litter microbial communities from Arlington Agricultural Research Station in Wisconsin, United States - UWRJ-L213-509R-2 | ecosystem: Environmental > Terrestrial > Plant litter >... | reverse complement strand
TGGGGAACGAGAATGGCAGCGCTGGCCATGGTGGTTGTGAGAAAGGGTCGCATCGGCTCTCGTGAAAATGATGAGTAAAATCGGTGGCTGTGCTTTGCCGCTCCTCCACATGTGCGACAGGCTACAGGCTACATCCCAAGGCACAGAAATGCTCTGCCTTCCCAATATGATTTTGGGAAGCTATAATTTATAGAACACTGCGTCTTTTAGAATTTTTGTGAGTGTGCCATGTGATGATATAGCATTCCTAATAAAACGGATCCACGGTTATATTGAGAGACAGCCAGTAGGTCGCCAACCAAAATACCATCTGAGAGGTAGTAGAAACATAATGAAAAATCGCGGGGGTATCTGGTCGTATTGCATTCTTTGAAAGGTTATCTTACTACGGGATGCGAAAAGTTAGATATGCTGCCCACGATGTCTCTGGAGATTCAAGACAGTGCAATCGTTTTACAATGGAACAGGCTCTTTAGGAATTCGCCGATTAATATTCAAGGCTTTTTCGATGTGACGCCTTGAATTCATAAATTTGCCTCGCAAGACCGAATTTGACTGAAATGGTGACCGCGCATCCAAATTTGGCGCAAATTTCTATTCCTGTCTTGCCAGCCAATTCTGATGCGCCACATTGGAGCCTCAGCTAAGAAAGCAGCAGAAGCTATTGCCGCACATGGAATATATTTTTCTAATTCTCTGAAACGCACATCAATGCAGAAGTATCACATAGAATTCCAGACACTGGAGTGGATGAGTTTTATTAGAACGGCTTTCACCTTGATCTTCACGTACGAGACGCTTGAACCACTGAGGGGCTCAGGGAATCTTTGCTCTTAAATGCTGCAAATTTTTTATTCTTTATCCCGTCAAGACTCAAAACAATCATATCTGTTTGAAGGACCTGGTGATAGGGCTTTAAACGAAAGGCCCCTATCTGAAGGCTTTGTATACAAGCAAAGTCAAGCAACGCGTCAGCACGTGATCGCGATCTAAGTCTTTTGACGAAATTCAGCACTTGAAAGTTGACAGTATTGTTCAACGCATTCGCGTCCGTCTCGAGTTCAGGCCACAGGCCTCAACACTTCTGTTAACCAGAAGCCAACTTACTCATCAACCACCCGCTGACATGGCTTCAACAAGTCGACGAATACCCCCAAAGCAACCTGCAAAGACCAGAGCCAATGCTGACCAACTCGCCAATGATCTCGCGAAGAAACTCACTATTGGCACCGCGAAGGGCAAGCAGAAAGCTAGCAACGAAGCCACCTCTCCAAAGTCCACGAAGTTGGAATCTATGCGCTCGATAAATGCCGCGTCGCAGGCATTGTCAACCGCTGTCCAGTCTGGATGGAAGAATTCATCCACGAATCCATCAAAGGTCACACTAAACACCGTTAATTCATCCGCCAAGGAAGTGACTAGGCACCTGGAAACTCTAAGACGTCTCTGCCCGGGAGATATTGACGTGGAGAGGGCAGCAGCAAGCGTTCTAGGGAAGCTTGTGGCTCTGGAAATGGTACGTTATTACTGTTTGCGCCGGTGTCCTACTAAACCGTTCCGACAGCATGATCTTGCATCGTCCTTCCTCCCAGATATGCATTGCAGACTTCTCAACTTTCTCCATGTCCAAGTAACTGAGCCTGCAAGTAACCTTGGCCTACTTTCAATTCCGGAACCACTTTCACGTCCAACAGACCCTGTCATCCTCAACCTGGTGTCGACTTATCTTATGCATGCCCTTATTCTTGCTACCCGCAATGAACGTAGCTCAGTCGTCGAACTCGCAACTGCGTTGGACGCACCTGCACACCGGACCCTACTCCACTGGCTGCCTCATTTTTCGACTTTGCCAACGAAACATGTCGATTCACTGCTTACTCGCGCCTATTCCTGTCTAACGAAGATGTCCTCATCAACGGAGAAACCCCTGTCGAAGCCGAAGACACCTAGCGTGGCGCCTTCGCCTCAATCACTTTTCTCGCTCCGGATGTACGCATTACAGTGTTTGATCCACACTTCCTCAGGTATCATTGAGGCGAACACCTTTTGGGACCAAGCCACCAAGTCTGCTTTCATCTTCGCAAAAAGCACGACGTCAACTGACACGACAGAGGACGACACGACACGCAGCATTCTCGCTAGGTTTGACACACTTTCCGAACTGGCTACACGGAGACAGGATGTTGAAGCATTTATGGCGACAGACGAGACGTCCAAGGGTTTTATTGCTTTCTGTGATCAATGGGCGTCGTTCGCGAAGATGGTGGGTTTCTAGTTCCAGTGCGTTGCGGCTCAACTAACTGTGCTGTAGGCAGGGGACATAGCACTTCTTCAGAGGATCAACTTGCTCCTCCGAAGGCCTTCCTCATCATCAGATTTCTCATCTCCTACCAAGTCAACAGCGCAGGATGCCAACTCCTTGCCCGGAACTAAGCCCAGTGACTTGTTGGACCTAACTAAACTGTGCAACGCTTTGGTTCAGCTGTCTTTGCAGCTGGAAAAAGTTTCCCAAAGCCCAGAAGCAGGTACTTACACGACCTTCATTTCAATCCGTAGAGCTAACTTTTCGACAGATGATTTAGTGGTTTCTCTGGCGAGAGAATGCGGGTTACTCCTAAGCTCTTCAACATATTCAAATATCTCCATGTCCCCAAAGGCACCACCGTCTGAGAAGCGATCAAGACAGGAACAGGAGTTAAATCGAATGCACGGCAAAGCAGACCGCGCTACTGAGAAAGTTCGGAGGATGGCTGTCAAGACAATCGAGCAGCACGGAGGGACGCTTTCCGTGAAAGTTGACCAAGCACTGGGAGATTTGCTGTTGACTTGCGTGGCATCTCTAGAATCTATGTTATCCGATCAAGCAAGTGGTTTTATTTACCATTGTCAGTGAAAATGTTGACAATATCGTATAGATGCTCCCTGCTTCTGCCGCTCGAGACGCCATGACGCGAGCGCTGGACACACTGTTTGTCCTTTCGCGGGTCAAACTGAATGCCAACAACCCAACATCTTTCGTTACAGCTTTCGAGCTTCTCGTTCGAGCCTCTTCCATTCTTGACTTAGTGCCTGTAGACCGGCACTCAGATGATGATCCTATCGATATAGCAAACTATACTCGCTGCGTTTCTGGCGCCTTCTACAATCTTGCTGGAACACTCTACCAAGCATCTCGATTTGGTAGCGCTGTACCTTTCCTTGTTGAGTCGTGCACACTAGGGCAGAAAGCGCTTCAGCTGCCTCGTGCGGCACAAGAGGTACCCAACGAAACTCGAGAGAAGGAGTGGATGCAGTTAGAAGAACAGCTTTTCAGGAGATGGGAGCTGCTGGCTGTGTGCTATTCCAAGAACGGCGATCGCAAGGTGTGTTGCTATCGCTTCTAATCCATAACCTACATTTCTGACAGCATAGCTAGAAAGCATTTGACTCCTTCACAAGAGCCATTCACGCCTTTCCGTTTGAATCCTCTGGTTTGACGACCCAGAGTAACACCCTCGCTCTGGACGCTCTCTTCGGGCCTTACTGCACCTCCCCACTTAAACAGCTGGCGACTCTTGTCGACCGAGTTTCATACATTGGCGCATGCGAGCTTCTACTACCGCCAGAAGAGGTATCGCTTAGACCGCGGGGTATAGCTCTATCCCCTGACAGTTGTCCTCCTGAGCTATCAGTCGTTGGTGCCATCATCGAACGGCAGCTAGACAGCCTTGAGTCCAGTAGATGGAAAGATGGTGTCAAATCGGTTTTTCTGCAGCTGTTGAAAGATGCACTGGATGTGTACAGCACTAAAGCCAAAGATGGTTCCATTTTGATGCCAGTGAGGAGAGCACGAGTCCTCATTCGGTGTTTAGAATTAATTTACCGGGACGGAGATGATAGTCTGCTCTCTGGCGTTGGATTGGCAAGTGTTGAGGAGGTGGAAAGAGAGATCGATGGTCTAGGGACCTTGAAGGTATGCCATTTGTTTCAGATCAAGACCTATCTAACATTGTTTCAGGCCTTTGGGAAGGACGCTTCCCTCAACCACTTCATTACTCAATATCGGATCGAGAGTAACCTTTGGGTTGCTCTTCTCGCTCACCAGCGAGTTGACCCCGAGCAGAGTAATATCATGTCCTTGCGATCTGATGAGGCCTGCCGGCTAATGAAAGAACTCATCGCTCGGGGATCCAAGATTTCGACTAGAGGAAGAAAGTCGACTGATCCTGGAGTCGTCCGAAAATCAGGATCTCCAAAGTTGGCCAGAATCGTGTCTCCAAAAGCCTCAAGAGCAACACGACAGCGGATACCTGCAGCACCAAAGAAAGCAGCTCCTATCCGAAAGACGAAGGCATATGCAGCAGCTCCAAGCACACCGAAGGCAAGGTCTAAGAACGGTGCGGAAATTGCCCACAAATCCACCTATATCTAATCTCTGTTTCTTCAGCATCACAAGCTTTGGCATCTAATACGACAAAGACTCCTCGACAATCAGTTGATCCTTCATCCGCAGGAATGTCTCCCCTTGCTTTCGATGCCTTCGAACGATTCTTGTCCCTTCTCCGTAAGCTCCATTCTCTTCTACTTGTGCCCACATTCCCTTATTCATTCTTCATAAAGAACTCACCGCACGCATACTCGGCTTCTTGTCTCTCGTGCTGGCTAAAGCACATATCCTCGATATGACCAGGAGGGTAGCCGAACGCCACTTAGGGCCGGCAAGTGATGGTACGTGATTTTGGCCCTCTAAGAGCCTCACCTGCTGATGAGTCAAGATCCTAGGTTATGTTATTGCTTCTCTTGACCTGGCTCATCAATACGTCGCACTGGGTAAACTGAAACGAGCTGCATCGATCTTCAACCAGGCCCTTGAGATCGTTCGAAATCATGGGGCTTCATCCGATGTCTCTGTTCGTTTCTTGTTGCGCTTTTCGGAGTCGCTGGCTCTTTTCGAAGACGTTCCAAAAAGGTACGCTCCGATACCGAGTACAAATGGGAGCCAGGGGTAATCTTATTCCCCCTAGTTCTGCAGTTTACCTTGAAGCCCTTGAGTTATCGAGTCATTTGGAATTTGAACCTAAAGGACTATCGACGCAGCAACGCATCCATGCTCGTGTAAAGATGCTCGAAGTCACGGCTACTGCAGCCCATGTGTTTTCCCTGGTACAGCATACCAATGTGCGTGGATTATCGAATGTCGTCATCTTTACTAAAAAATCTGGTTAGGGAAATGTATCCGTATCTCTGGAAAGCTTGCTCCAATCTCTTCGGCTGTGGAACAGGGCAGTCGACACGTTAATACGCCTCCGCCCTACGACAGGCACAGCAGATTCTGCTTCAGACCCATTTGAAATGTCTGCCTTAAAAGAAGCGTTACCGGTCAGCGCAGGTTCCTCGTCTACACAGGAGCGAGTTGACGCCAGCGTTAGAGTCGTCAACCAAAAGTCACCTGTCGACGGGCTCGAACTGCGTGTTTCCGAGGGCCTCCTATCAACGTTATTCTCTTTGACGGAAGTGTATTTCCTCCGCGGATCCGCACGGGAGGCAGAATATTTTGCGCGCCAGGCCACAGATCTCGCTACACAGTTGAACGCGCCTGCTATGGCTAGTCGTGCTCTGGGAAGGCAGGCTGAACTTCAGCTAAACATGGGTCAACTTGACACCGCACATGCAAATTTAACCAAAGCTGCAAGCCTCCTGGCTAACATCCAGGGTCTCGATACCGCACATCTTCGTCGTATACACATGGAATACAATTCTAGGATGTCGGAGGCTGACGACGCGGAGAACCTGTTTGGCGATACCTTGTCCATGCTCTCGGAATTGGATATGGCTTTCAGGCAGTTCGATAACCTCACCTTTGGGTACGTTTATCGGGCGCTCCTTCACTCAGTTAAACGAGATCGCTAATTGCTCGTTGATAGGCTCCGAAAATCACCGGGATCATCACCTGCAAAACCTGGTGAATTGGATATCGTCGCACCTGAGCTCCTGGCTTCCATTCTTTCTCAACAGCGTACGTGTCTTGCAGTCATTCAGATTCTTTTCTGACCTGACCATTAGTGTGGTCTCTGCGTGATGAGATTGGAGACGAGTTCGATGCTATCTTGGAGAAGTTTATGTCACTGTCGAACTCCAACCGTACTAAGGTAAGTTTACTCCGTTGAGGTTGGTAGACTCTCATCACGCCTAGTTAGGCCCAAGAAAATGCTCTGATGGCCAGGTTGACGTTGCATAGCGTTTACGGCCGTTTCCGAGCAGACATGTTTCTCAGTTCGCTCACTGAATCAAGTGTGTTCTCCTCAATTAATGGTATAACTTTTTTCAGACTAATTTTGGTCAGCCATTGCCATACCCATGGGGATGGAAAGCAAGGAGAAGCTAAACCCTTCTCTGCCTTCTATGGACGTGGTTGAGGCTCTCGCCAATGCAGAAAAGCTTCTTTGGTCTCAACTGAACCTAACAGCAGCGACTGGGAATACCATCAAAGTGCGAGAGGCTGTACTGTCTCTCGTCTTGGTTAACGCTTTCCGAACCTCTCTGGGCGATCGCAGGCAAGGAATTCCTTCTGTGATGGCAGCTCTCCTTGGTAAGTCTATGCCTCTCTGCCGAGGCGACCATTGTTCATCGTAGTAACTAGATGCATCTACGGCGCTGAGTTTGCGTAAAGACATGTTAGATGCCATCGACCACAAATTTCCTCAAATTGTAGACGATTTGCGATGGTCATCTTTATCTGGTGACGGAAATCCCGTTCCCCGTACTGCAGACTATACCAGCAGAAAAGCAAGGAAATTATCTTTGTCGGATTCAGATTCAGAATCCGACGACGACTTGGCTCTTGGCGGTGAAAACATCGTCCAGAATTACTGGACATCTGTACGAGCCAAGTACCAATCCCTGTTGCTAAACCCGTCAACTCTTTCGTCGTCCGAAACCGCGGGCCTGCCTGACAACTGGACAGTAATCACCATCAATGTTACTCCTGACGAAGACACTTTAATATGCTCAAGACGGCTAGGGGGTTCTGATCCTGGGGAACCTCTCATCTTTTGCATCCCTCTGAATAGAAGGAGGGATCATGGTACTGGAGAAGATGAGGAAGATCAACTCACTTTCGGGGGTGCAATCCACGAGCTTCAGGACATCGTGCGTTGTAGTGATGAATGCACTAAAGCCGCCATTAGGATCAGGTCTGACGATGAAGAGGCCCGGTCTAACTGGTGGAAACAACGTGGCCAACTTGACACTCGAATGCGAGAGTTGGTCGAGAATATCGAGTACTGCTGGCTCGGCGCGTTCAAGGTTCGCGTTCTTACTTTCTCTCAATGACTTTGGAGATGCTTACACTGATTCTTAACAGACTATTCTAAGCCCTCGTTCTTTAGCTGCCTCTGACCTCATCTCCGATCTCCGGGTTCAATTCGAGAGGGTGTTCCATCGCAGCTTGCATATCCAAGATAAGTCAAGAAAGCCTGGGACCCATAAAAAAAGTGCATCCCAAACCCAGATGCATACCCCCAGCCAGTTTTCTCTCGAGGAAGCGATCGTACGTTGTTTCTCTGCGTTGTCTCCCAAGTGTAGAGACGAAGAACTCGAAGACGTTGTCTACTTCGTCCTGGACTTATATCAATTTCACGGCGTTCCTGTGGCTATTGCCGAGATTGACATCGACCAGGTTGTTATTGACCTCCGAGCAGTTCTAGAGGAGTACGCTGCCAAGGTTTCGAAGCAGGACAAGGCTGCCAAAGCTTCTATGACGTCCGAGGATGAGCACTTGTTCCTAATCTTGGACAAGAACGTTCAAGGACTCCCTTGGGAAAGTATGCCAATTCTTCGTGGGCGAAGTGTCAGCAGAATCCCTGGCGTCCAGTTTCTGCATGACAGGCTTGCTTTTGCGAAGTGCAGGCGTGAGGCCGTTGGACAACGTTTCAACCCCAAGGATGGTGCTCCAATCGATCCGCGAAAAGGATATTACATTCTCAATCCCAGCGGCGACCTTGGACGGACGGAAGAGCGTTTCAAGAACTGGGCTAGCGGAATGAAGAAGGCCGGTTGGGATGGCATTGTTGGTCAATCCGTCAGCGAACAGCAATTTGTCAATGCACTGCAGTCTCGAGATCTAGTGGTGTATGTGTTCTTGACACACTCCTTGGCAGCCATGACTAACTCGTTCGCTGTCTAGCTACTTTGGTCATGGAGGTGGCGAGCAATACGTGCGTTCGCATAGAATCCGTGCACTTCCAAAGTGCGCTGCTACTATGCTTTGGGGATGTTCTTCCGGAGCACTACGCGACATGGGGAATTTTGACCGTACGGGGACACCCTATAATTACATGCTTGCAGGATGGTAAGTCCTATAATTCTCATCTCCACAAATAATTTATAAATCCCCCGATTCTACCACTAGCCCAACTCTTGTAGCTAACCTCTGGGACGTGACTGACAAAGATATCGATAAATTCTCCCAATCTGTCTTTGACAAGCTAGCGTTGAACGGCAAAGGTGTTACCTCAACATCTGAGAATCATCCGCGGAAGATGACTTCTCTGGTCACTGCCGTCGCGGAATCCCGAGACTCATGCAAACTCAAATACTTGACAGGCGCCGCACCAGTTGTCTACGGCATACCGTTTTATCTGTGATATACCTGGAGGATTTTAGGACATATTAATATTAATTTATATCATTCAATTCTCTTCTGTTACACCTGCACACATGTACAGTGCCTTGCAAAATCATATCCTACAATGCCATTAGATATGCTCCTTCCTCTGTGAGAGAACACTGCTATGAACGGCATCTGTGAACTCGTTCATAACACTACCTTTCTGCCTGGAACCGTAACTAGTACTTCCGCAACGGTCTTTCTCGGATATGACCCGTAGGGGAACTCTAAATCACACAGGCGCCTTTTTGGAAGAAGTAAGGAAGCGCGCATTTCACTTTCCTCGGCTCTTAGGAAAGTCAGATTAAACAACCAAATCCAACTTCTGCGTACTTTTAGAGTCCCGCATGTTCTCCCGAGGTAAATGAATTTAGTAAATTGTCGAATTTCTTATAGAGATTGCGACACCCTTCTCTGTATTCGATTCTCATAGACACCTAACCGCCCGAGACTCGTCCTTGTTGGTATTAAACTTAAACTTATGGACATTGAATCTGTCGAACCTTACATTTCAGTCGATTCTATAAGAGGGTCGGTTTGCGGACAACACATGTTGCATCAATATAAATCCCCAACTTGACGATACTGTGCAAATGGCCTCATCCATCATCCGCATCGTGGACACCGTTCCTTCTCTCGACGCATTCCTTACCGAAATCTCGTCTCCCGAAGTCACCAAACTCGCTGTTGACCTCGAAGGAGTGAATCTCAACAGGAACGGCAGAATATCCCTCATCCAAATCCTCGGGAACGGTACCAGTGCCACGATATGGTTGATCGATGTGACTACGCTCAAGGCTGAGGCTTTCAACCATGCCAACGCTACCGGGAAATCCTTGAAGTCCATACTCGAGAGTTCGAATACAACCAAGGTCCGCACCATTCACTCAGTTCTCGGCCAGCTAACTGATCCATCAATCATTGTGAAAGATCTTCTATGACGTTCGCACTGATTCCGACGCCCTGTACAACCAGTACGGCATCAAGCTGGCCAATGTTCTTGACCTTCAAGTCCTCGAAGTCGCGGTACGACGATCGAACGCACTCAAGGTCAAGTTCGTTATCGGCCTTGCAAAGGCAATTGAGGAGCACGTCAAGCCATCTGCGGATTGGAAATTAGTGAAGGAGGCAGGAGGATCGCTGCTCTTTCCTGAACTGGGGGGATCATATGAAGCTTTTGAAAGGCGACCTCTTGACGAGCGGGTTGCTCAATATGCAGCTCAGGATGTGAAGCTACTCTTCCAGCTGGAGGTAGCGATGAAGGGCAAGATTGGGGCATTTGACTCGAACTGGATGCAAAGAGTTTTGCAAGCCTCCGTAATGCGCGTCAATGAAGCCCTGGGCCCAGCTTATATCGACGGCAGATCCCGTGCTGTAGCTCCCATGTTCTGATATCTCAGATTGGACACCTACTTCATATGTTTGTCTACAGTTCCGTTATTCGTACAAATCCTGATTAGCTAAAAGATTAGCTACGTCGTTTACCTCCTCGTAGTTTCTGCCCATCTGACAAAGTTCAACGAATTTATCGCGTTCCTCGATCCTTATTTTCATATTCTAAAGATGGTTCACTCCTGCAATGACGAGCCTAGATCTATCGTTGGGCGCTTATCTTTTGATGGGATCGATAATGTGGCCAGGGCTAGAGTATGATCGATTGATCACCTGCTCGAACGGCTTAACTCGTGGCCATAACACTTGCCCTCAGAACGATCTTTTGCGTGAGAGCACAGAGATGTCATACTGCAGTTGCGGCACTAATGCGTATCTTGGCTTCCACAATTTGCATAAGAACCCTCTGCATCTAGTTCAGTGGCTCATCCACCATGGCCCCTTTTATCACCCGCGTTGTGGACACCATCCCTTTGCTTGAAATTTGCATTGAGGATGTCTCCTCCCCGCGAGTGAAAAAGTTGGCGATTGACCTCGAAGGCATTTCACTCAGTCGAAATGGACGAATCTCCCTCGTTCAAGTACTCGCAGATAATTCAAACATCATTTGGCTTGTTGATATAACGACACTCGGTAGCACTGCTTTCAGTCATTTGACCCCTAGGGAAGTATCCTTGAAGATAATTCTTGAAGCTGAAACAACCACCAAGGTAACCCGCTCATTTTGCGATAAAATCATTCGGTGAAGCTAAGATCGAAATTTTTTCCAGCTCCTCTTCGACGTCCGCAACGACGCCGATGCTCTGTACAACCTGTACGGCATCGAAATTCGCAACGTCTACGATCTGCAGCTCCTTGAAATTGCTGTCAAGCGGTCAAATAAATTATATTCGAAGCGCGTCCTTGGACTTTCTAAGTCTATCGAGGGCTATGTGAAGCCAGGAGACGAATGGAAGCAAGTGAAAGAGGAAGGTGCCAAATTACTTTTCCCGGATAAAGGAGGCTCGTACGACCTACTCGAGCGACGACCTTTAGATCAGAGGGTGATTGCCTACGCATCCCAGGACGTTAGTTTGCTTTTCCGTTTGGAGAGAGTTTTGGAACATGGAATTGGTGGCTCAGGTCTTGGTGGCTGGAAGAAGAGGGTCATGAAGGCGTCGTTGAAAAGAGTTGGGGAAGCGAAGTCTGTAGAGTATAACAACGATCCCAAGAAGCGAGTCCTAGCACCTAAAATGTAACATACGCATTATTCCAGACAGATAATATCTACTGCCACCATGTATCACCTGTACCTGACGATAAATGTTATAAAAATATGTCAGATGCTCCGCCAGACTCTCTTCATTGAAGACCTGGAGTATTTACGAGTACTACTGGCAGCACAACTTGAATTCGGACTTTCCGGTCTAAAATTAGACTATGCACTCTCCCACTCGTCCAAAAGGGAACATGTGCTTTTCTTTCCGCAACTACTATGCCCAAAAGTCATCACGCTGTACCTCAGCCAAAATGGAGGGAGATTTGTGAAAGAAAAAGAGAGGACCAAAGAGATTCGATTCCTAATGATTGGAGGATTCAGCGTTTACCAATCCGTGAACGTCCGAACGTCATCGACCTTCCTACTTCCTTTGGACTGCTCACCGGCCGCGAGGTAGATATTACAGAGACCGTTGATGTGGATTATATCCTGAGGAAACTACGCTCGGGTGAATGGTCATCTGTCGAGGTCACGACTGCATTCTACAAGCGGGCTATTATTGCCCATCAAGTGGTGAGGAGATGCATAGCCATTTGACCTCGACCTTCTGCAACTGAAGTCAAACGCTAGACAGATTGCCTTACCGAGATTTTTGTGGAAAGGGCCCTGAATCGTGCCAAGGAACTGGATGACGTGCTGAGGGTTACGGGAAATCCAGTTGGGCCACTACATGGACTACCGATCTCGCTGAAAGGTAGGTTCTTCCTGGTCTGCGATAAATTATTCTGACTGACTGACATGAAGATCAGTTTACAATGAAAGGGCTTGAGACCGTTATGGGTACGTACTGCTAATTCCCTAACACTCTTGTTCAAGATTTGATCACAACGCGTTAGGATATGTTGCTGGGGTTGGGAAATATGCCCAAGAAGACAGCATAATCGTCCAAATTCTATATGACTGTGGTGCAGTCCCATTTGTTCGGACGAACGTACCTCAAACGCTCATGGTGCGATGTCAACTCTATACCCTGTGAACAAGCTTTCTTATCTCTGCCCTTAGTGGGGAGAGACGTTCAATCACGTTTTTGGGAGAACCCTAAACCCGTACAATCGATCTCTAACCCCAGGTGGAAGCTCAGGTGGGGAAGGTGCCCTGCTCGCTATGAAAGGTAGTCCTTTAGGGATTGGGACAGATATCGGCGGGTAAGTACTCACCAGTGAGCTGCGATCGATTCTGATATCTGCAACTATTCAGATCACTTCGCATTCCATCAGCCTTCTGTGGACTGTACACGCTACGGCCGTCGTATGCTAGGCTCCCTTACTATGGTGCAGCCAATGCGCTGTGCGGCCAAGAGTCTATCTCTTCAGTATTGGGACCTATGGCTAACTCACTTTCGGGAGTTAAGACTTTTATGACGGCAGTCATTGGATCAAAACCTTGGAAGCTGGACCCCATTGTCATTCCAAAACCTTGGAGTGAGGATGAATGGAATCTGTCCGAACACGGAGGAGTCGGTGCACAACTCTGCTTCGCTATTATGTGGGACAATGGAGTCGTCAAGCCGCACCCACCTTTGGTTCGTGCCATGAAGGCCGTGAAAGCTGCTCTAGAAAGAGCCGGCCATACTGGTGCGTTTCCACTGCTGCATCTACCTATTTTTAAACATGATCATCCAGTTATTGACTGGGAACCACATCGGCACCTGGAGATATACAAAAACGCGGTATTTTTGAGCTTCCACTCAACGATACTCGTAGTTCCCTTACGCCTTTTTAGGAGACTATATTTGTTGCCGACGGTGGACACGATTATCAAACGGAATGCGCTAAATCTGGAGAACCATTAATCACAACGATGGTTCCTTCTGAAGAAGAGGAAGTAGGCGAAGGCTACGAATATCAAGCTCCTTATCCATATGTCAAAAAACTTGTTGGGGATCCACCTGAACACAGAAAGGCATATGAGGCAGGTTTGTATATCTCTGAGGCATAAAAATTTGATCGTTAATTCGCACATTAGCTCTGGAGATTGCATGATGAGAAAAGAGACCTGCGAAAATCTCATCTCGATCACTGGCAAATGACAGTCAGTAGAACAGGTACTGGACGCCCAGTCGATGCCATCATATCTCCTGCAGTTGCATATACAGCCGTACCGCACGGATTAAACACGTACGCATTGAATTTTGACTCGTGCCAGTGTGGCGGTCGCTATAGCCATTGAAACAGGGACTCCTTCTATACCACACTCTGTAATGCAATGGATTACACCACATCCGTGTTCCCCGTCACTGTCGTTGATCCTCAGATAGACATACCAGTGGAACCTCACGAGTTCTATAACCACGAAGATGAAGCTATCTATAAGCTCTGTGAGTTAGATATGTCATTATCGAATATAGTTTGGGCTGATCACTATTTTTCAGATAATACTAATCTCTTCTCCGGCTGCCCTGTGGGACTCCAATTGATTGGAAGGACTCTCGAGGAGGAAGCGGTTTTGAGAATGACGTTCATTGTTGACACGGCGTTGAAAGAGATGGAGGCCAGGGCATAGATCGAATGGGGTTAACCAACACACTGGTTTATCTACTTTGTATTGATCCAACTGAGAACCCAAACGCTGCTCTGAACCGCGGTGCGACGCATATGAATCCATGTCAGGTGACCAAAGTTGGCTCATTCACAAGCTTTCAAGAAATTGAACTTTGAAGAATCACTTTCAACTTTCAAGCTTCTGCTCATCGTGTCCCTTCAATAAGACATGTTCGCCGATCTTCCTTTCGATGTTCATCTTACAATCTTCAACTTCCTAGACCCTTTGGATATTCTCTCCGTCGGCAAGGTGAGGTCCTTGTAATTACCTGTGCACTCTCTGTGGCTCAAATAATTAGACATGCCGATACCTGCATGAAGCAGCTTCAGAACGCACAATTTGGACCAACGCGTTGAAAGAGGTGTACTCGTCGAACGCAGTCTATGCTCCATCTTTCCCACTTTTGACATTAGAAGGCACCCGAGTTCCATGCTCACAGCTTCAAAGAATTCAAAAGGCAGTCACTGGACCTGCAAGATTTCTGAGACTGTTGGAAAGAGGTGGGAGCTCGAAGGAGAATCCGACAGTTTTGACTCCCACTCAAACCCTTCGCGCTGGTGCTCTGGACGGTCACATGAACACGAACACGAAGATTAGCACTTTCTTCCTTGTTCCTGGGGGCCGCTATATGGTCACTGAGGGCGAGGCCCTTTGTATATGGGATCTAAACCAACGCTCTATTCTAACAAGGCCCATTATCGTACAATCTCTCAACCGGATGTACGAATTCAACTGCTTATTCCTTGCCTGTCCGACTTCCAATTACAATGCGTTCAGGGTGGTGACCTCCGGACGCTCACTCGGCGAGGATGAGGTCACTGTGAGGTGAGGTGTTTTCGAGCTTTAACTGGGGTGTCAGGGAAGTCATATTGACGCTTGTTGCAGCGCCAAACTGTCCATCTATGAGTTTTCTGAAGATTCTCCGTCTAATGGTCTTGGATTGTACGAGCTCACACTCCCGGTGGACGATGATTGGGATATCAATGTCTTCTCTATCCACCAAAATGTTGTGGTCTTTGTTGAGGGTCGGAATCTTTATGTATGGAACATGGTGGAGGACACTGGCACTGCTTGGGTTGTGGCGGAAGCAAGCTTCGAAGAGGCAAGTACCATATTTGTCCATGTTGGGAGGGGTATAACTCTCTTTATCTCCTAGATGTTCGTCAACTCGGAGTATGTGGTGTTAATTGGACGACATAGGATACTGGGCTGGAACTTTCCCAAGCTACATCCTCGGAAGTCCATTCCAATGATACCTGTAGAGGAAATTCCGCCTGCATTTTCCATCCCGCTGGCCGATGTCATCCGTTTGTCGGGGGTGGCTGAGAGCCTAATCGACAGTTCTATTCACATGTGCGAACGCATTCCTGACTGGTATAACCAATCGCATCCTCTGACCGCTCTCGACATTCTTCATCCTGGACCCAAGGAGTCTGACCTAACATACACTTCCCTAAATCTGGCTCTGCCACAACCGCCCTTCAAGGGCCGCTTAGATTATGTGTCCTCCACCTTGCTGCCAGACACCTTCGACATGCGGTCAATCAATCTGGAGAGTCGAATCTGTAATGACTGGGTCATACAAGGGTCAGTGGAGGATAACTTCTATCGTCTTACGTTAATGCCAAAAGCTACTGAAACGGCGAAAGAAATGGAGCCTCTCTGGCTTCAAATTTCACCGTCGGCTATTGATGTGGGAAGTCGCACTCGTCGAGGAGAGCATTCCTTTGACCCTATCTCAGGGCGCCTGTGTGTCATGATTGCTGAAAATGAGGGAGCATGTTCGATATTGGTATTTGATCTCTTGCGATAGATACTGTACTATTACGATCAATTCGGCCGGGGGTGGGACATGGGAAAGGCTGGCCGAAATTTGGACGTCGGCCACCTTGAGGTGGACAGGGGATACATTTGGATTTCGGTCAAAGCAAAGGTTCGGCCACTTGTAGTATGTTGCTGTGTGGTACGAGTACCAAGTCATTGTAGACCTTGTGACCTATCAATGGCCAGGACGGACCTGAGGTTAATATAGTCAAGACCCTTTCCGCACATAAAAAGAAAATTGTAGTGAAGTAAGGCAGTCATGGTTTGCAATAACGGGGGTTTGTGGCCTCTGTTCCTTGCTCTGGGACGACCTTTAGCGACACAACGACGAATAGGTTTCCACTTGTCATATAGCTCTAGAAATTTACTACGGGAGCGCTTTTGATAAAATGGGCCCGTTTTGATCTATTTGTTGAGCCATATTCTGACGCCGGCCAGATGGGCTGTGACCTGGGACCTGGGACCGATTTCGTCCAAACCACCTAGACCTGGGACGCGTGACGGCCGAATTGATCGTAATAGTACAGTATAGACTAAGTTGTAATGGTTCTCACTATATTCTCTCTACTTGGGACACTTGGTTAGTGCACCTAACGAGGATATGATGTGTTATAGTCCCACTTCTTCGCTTCTTGGACTCTAGATCACCTTGCTGAAAGCAAAGGTCTATCCCGGTCGATATTACCTAATGTTTGGTTGGAGCAAACAATAGGCTGGTGGGGATGGGTCTTGAAAAGTGGGACCAATGCCTCCGATGTTTGGTCGTAGTAAACAATAGGCTGGTGGGGATGGGTTTTGAAAAGTGGGACCAATGCCTCCGAGCGTCGTGGGACTAACCTGCCATTTTTATACCACATTTATCCTTCGCTGATCGGTATTGGTCCATTTTGTTCTTAACCACCACCACGATAATAATAATACACCGCTAGTGTTGCTAAGAGCTGAGTATCCAACTTTGGAGAATGAAATATTAATTAGTGTAGTAGAGCAAGCGCAAGCTTTGCTGCAACTTGAATCGGCTCCAAGCCTACGAGAGAGCAACCATCTTTTCACAAAAGTAAAGATGAGTCTCATCCTCAAGACTTAAAATTCTGAGTGTAAGATCAATATAAGATTTGTCTCTATCGATTCCTAGAGAGATGTAAGCGAAGCGCCGAAGCCGCAAGGAACCAACCGAAGGTTGGTGACGAGCGGCGCAGAATCCTCTTATGAGCTCAAATTAATATGCCATCTGCCTCCGAATCGTCTCGTCTATGTTTCTGGATTTGAATTGAAATATCTAGTGTCTAGGTATTGCATGAAAGCGTGCTAATTTTCTGACATTATGGATTCTTCTCTTCAGCAAGGTGTATGTCGACGAAGGCGACCCCTTCATAGCTATAGAAGTCAGAAATAATGACAAATCATTTCCCTTTCTCGTTTGGTGCCCATCTATCTTGATTAGTCCCCTTTCACCAGAACATTATACGGACACGCGCCATCTCTTTCTGTAGTTTTGATCTTCTGCAAGTACATCAATTGTATTGGCACTCGTTTGCCACGAAGTACCCCAACTTCTTCACTCCCTCGTTGGCCCTTCCTCTCGGATTTCAATA
>Ga0247741_1000797_pt1 | contig 17261 bp, 21 predicted proteins | sample UWRJL213509R2_FD_180945 | JGI IMG/M metagenome (GOLD analysis project Ga0247741, IMG submission 180945) | Plant litter microbial communities from Arlington Agricultural Research Station in Wisconsin, United States - UWRJ-L213-509R-2 | ecosystem: Environmental > Terrestrial > Plant litter >... | reverse complement strand
ATGGACGGTCGTGCGACTAATGCCACGGTCAGCCGCTTTTGGACTGTGGGAAGAATACGAACTGCCAACAATTTGGGAATACACCCGTATTCTGGTTGCCGGACAGACTCTTAATGATTCATCCAAATTGGGGACGTACGAATGGAGGGTAAAGATGGAGATGACAGCGAACATACCCACTGCGACAATACACGTGAAGACAATCCAAAAACCCGTCCCAACGACCATCACATACGCAGATAAGAAGAGGTATTCGAGTCGGGCTCCTGTTAGAGTGTGTCCGTTTATTTTCGTCAGCCGTTATTCCAGTTCAGAGTCTCATCTTCTGATTTTCATATCTTATTTCTTTCTTTTCTTTACATTGTCATCTGAATGTCCACCGCGCTCTTATCCCTACCTTCGTTTCCTAACTCACCTTCATTTTCCTCCGTCGCGAGCATCATCCGGGCTGGTCCTGTCTCTATATCCAGTTCCGTACTCTTTCCGGTACTTCAAATTCTCATCATCATTTATATTTAGGTTTCCTCTGATCTGATTCTCAACTTGAACAGGTACGGACGATTCCTTGGGATGGTCAAATACACTTCCAGGTTGCTCTCTGGTACCCTAAAGGGTGGCGAGACCGCGACCAAGCAGAAGAGGGATAAAGAGGAGGTACAAGATACAATAATGAACCGCGTATCGGAGGGCGGGGGCGGTTTGACTCCGAGATCCTTTGGCAATGGTCGGCTTGGTGAAAGTTGAAGTCGAAGTCAATGGAGTGACATTGTGTGGAGGTACGTTGTGGTTTGTTTTTTGGCGTTGGCGTCTGTGAGGGGGTGTGATGTTCTCCAGTGGCTTCTCGAATATGTCGTTCTTACGAGCGAGTTTTGGCATGCCTCTTATTCGTTGCTCTACGTCGCGTCGTTCCCCGTCCCTCTCACTTCCACCTTGCTGTTAGATTGTAATGCAGACGATCCTGTCCACATCGTCTAGCTTTCATCAACATACTGGCTTACATCAACCGCCACTAATACGGATTGGATCGCTCGAACATCTTCAGTCATGGACGAAAATGCAGCGGACTCAGCCGACTCATTACGCGACGGAAGGCAATGACATGTACTTAAGATCCCCTAGGCTCACATTCTTCGTCGTCGCCGTATATGGATGTAGACACGATGAACCAGATAAATCTCCTCCCGCTGCTTTCCAGCTCCCTTACCGCGTCCAAGCCGGTCGCATTCACGAAGCACGCACACTCACAATCATAGCGCTCTCCAAAGGCCTTTGCGCAATGTAGCACACACACTTGACGACTCTTCATCTCCGTCAACACCTCCCTCCTGGCACCTCACATCTTTCCTCTCTGTGCCACTGGGAACTCGAAGTGGCTAGGACCTGTGAAAAAGGGCGAAGCTGAGGCAAGTCCCGGAGGTATTCTTGGCCGTTAGTCATTGCGAAGGGGATTCTGTCTGCGTTTCAACGTTTGGAATATGTTTTGGAGGGGGGGCGAGCTCAGGACGACCTGAAACCGTACTCTCAGACGTCATCGACTGCTCGCAGGGTATACACCATCAATGCTGGGAACGTTGTACCAAATCGCGTCCGTATTAGGCGGCCGTCGTATGTGGTGAGAAAAGAAAAAGGTGGCGAGGAGTTGCCTTTGACCATGAAGTCTCTCTGCCATAGTGTGGGCAATGGCGGATTTCCCTGTGCCAGCAGCCCCGTACACCCACATAATGAATGTCGCGATCTCAACGAGGTCGACCCAGTCGCCAAACTTCTCGAGGACAGCAACGCGGGTGTTTTCGTGGCATCGAGGCACGTCAAATTGATAACCATTGTCGTAGAAAGCGCTCGGAGCCGCCGCCTTCGTCAAACTTGAAATCTCGAATCCGGCTGACCGCAATCAGGTTAGCATAAGTACAAGTGCTCGCAGGATATATGAACAGGTAGCACACCTTAGCCAGCAGCCGATCCGTAGCTGATGTTGTGTTGCGTTAAAATCCCCACTCAGATTGCTCAGATTACTTCGATTAAACATGGTATGGGCAGTAGACGGTGGTATTGAAGGCTGCATTCGACGTGAACGAAAGCCAGGGGAAGGTGAGTTGGGTGGAGCTCGAGCTGGTGGTTCTCGATATAAGACCAAGGAATGTGTTACATGCATTGGAAATGCTTCTGGAAGCTGTCAGAGAAACTTTGCACATAGCTTTTCAGATCTTGGCACCAGCCTCCTCCCCAGGCCCTACTTCGATGTTTATAATTAGTGACACAGCTTCCCAAATACCTTTGTAATTCTGGAAGGTATTTAACGTTTACAATGTTGTGATTTCAACGACGCCATCGGATGCTATCTCTTACACGAACGTGAGTTCCTGTATCCGACAAGGAACGGTGTATGCGTTCAAGGACTAGGGTTGACTTGCGGGATTCGTTCTCTCGTACGAAAATGCCGCGTCTAATTGGTCCAGGGAGGGTAATACAAGCTGATATGTGGTCATATTCCATGGCTAGTGGAACGGTGGTTAAGTGGGATTAGGGAAGGTATCCACGCGCACAGTCAATTTGATCTGGTCAAGTTCGGTCTTCACTCGAAAAAATCTTGACTGCTAAAATAATGCCGGACCTGGAGACCTCTCAGGGAGGACGTCGAGGTCAATCGGCAGGTGATCGTATACAGATATTCCCCTATCGTCCAGAAATCGGTATGCCAATCCTAGGTCCAAACCCTCCTCAATGTACGGTCGAACAAATTCTGCCATGGGTTGTTTTTGTTCTCGACTGAAGATCAACCCAAGTGACTTCATCTTCGACAGTCCTGGAAGAGTTCCTGCTTGCTTCCTCGTGAGGAAATCAAGCACATCCTGGTCTGAGGATACTGTGGCCAGTGACGATTCCAACACCTCGAGTTCTGGACACAAATATTCCCCAGATGACGATGGAGAGGAGAAGGACTCGAGCAAGCCGATGTCCGTGGTTCTTGTGCTTTCGTTGCCATTCATTCCCGGGGTCCTTAGTGTGGCAATGATGAGTTTCTTAAGGTGCGGACAACAGCGAAGACAGGATCTGAAATTCTCTTCTGAGAAAAACTCTATATTCGTGGTCAATGTTGTGATTGATTGTCCTTGTTTCCTAAGCAACGATAGGAGGGGAGGTTGAGCACTGGATCCGTGTGTCCACTGGTAATTTATCTCTCGGAGAGCAGGGAGTTCCAGCGAGTCAAATATATCGGGATAAACAACCTCGGTGTGGTAGTAGAGCGAAAAATTCTCCAGGAATGGGAGTGAAACGACTGTGTCAGCTGACTGGAAGGCTTGTTGGTTCGACGAAGGTATTGGGGTAAACATGTAGAATTGGGCGCCCAGCTTGAAAGTCACAAGACGAGTGCAGGATTTAAGCAGATCAAAGATCTGAGGTGCCTCAACGGGACCCAGATTGTGATAGAGCGAGAGGTGAGATAGCGCCGCCCATCTAACAGACAGAGAACTAATGTCTTGGGTAAGATAGGACACCGACAAGGTGCGAAGATTGGGGTTCTCAAATAACGAAAGCTGGCTTGAACAGATTTCAGCGTTCGTGACCGCAGGAGCCTGAGGCGACCAACTTGAACCTCCCTCGCCGAGGTCACGGATCGTGATCGACTCCAGCAAGGGCATTTGTCGCCCATCGAGTGCCATAAACATCGCAACATAGTGTTTGGGGGCAGATACTGAGACCCTACGCCACCGGGTCAATCGAAGCAGAAGTAGCGAAATGATATCGTCGCAGTGTCGGTAGGGCCCTACCGTGTTCAGATTGGTTCCAAACGTGAAGGAGAGTGGGCAGTCTTTAGATCGGCTCAACCACTCGCGTACGGCGCTTACACGCCTCATCATGCGCAAATCCACGGCGGTTTCGTCGCCTGCCGCTCTGAGAAAGGGGGGATTGATAGGGATATGGATGGATGCCCAAAGAAGAGGCGTGTTCAGTGCGATGCGACGCCAGCTGCCACAGACTTGGGTAAGCAGGATGGGCGCTTCCTTCTTGGTGATTATAGAATCGTGCTTGATTGGAAGGCAGGAGAGAAAGATATCCTGCAGAACGTCCGTTGGAAGGAGATTACGTCTGGGCAAAGAGAGTAGCTTTCGGTGGGCATCCATGTCATCTGCGAGTTGCCTGTGCTGGTTTTCGAGCTCCTCGTATAATGCCTTGACACGAGCTAGCTCTGATAATATTTGGGCTAGCTTGGGTATGTGTTCGTCGAGAATCTTCCTTATCTCGACCACCTCTTCATCGCTGGGGATGAAAGTTGTACTCAACCTGAATGCGAATGGGGATTCCATTTTGGTCTGATGAGTAACGATGTTTCCAGCGACAAATGGAGCATTATGAGCTAACAGGAAGAATTAAAGACCTCAGAAACACTCACATCTTGAACCTTGGGTTATCAGCTCACTAGTAGCGCTCACAAGTGCTAGTGAACGCTCTGACTGAAGTTACCAAGACCCTGACGCATGACGGCCCGAACCCACCAGCAGGGCACGTGCAAGTTGCCTAAGTCCTTTCCAAATTCCAAAAATATCTTCTCCGAGCTCGGCTCGAATTGGCTGCAACCGGTGCTCTTCAGCTAGGGGGGTTCGGGCTCTGAGTCGTTTGCATATTTAAATGTGAACTCAGAGTTGGGATTGTCTGGCAGGGGCAGGGGGCGATTCGGAGGAGGGCATGAAGACCAACGAGGACGCGACCACAACTGACAAACCAAAGCAGTACTACCGACTCGGACACCGTTCACGCGCACTCTGCACCCTGAAATGGTTGTCATCTTTGCTTTTAGACCACCGCACGACGATGTCCACCGCCCACCTTCGTAGATACTGGCAACTGGCAGTCAGGTGTTTGGCGTTAGGCGGAGTCTTGCTAGTTGTCGGGAGGCTGGTGGCTTATCTTTATCGAAGCTTTAACCTGCGGGACGAACGGGAAGGATGGAAAATATGCAAACACATACACAGGTCAAGCCCTAAGATACGCGCAGATTTCTCTTCGCACGCGAACCTTCGTTCCTCCAACCATGGTCACTTTTACCCGTCACAAGCCCAAAGCAAGAACAGTACCCTCCCAACGACAACGCTAGGCATTTACACCGACACCGTACACCCTACCCGAGTTGTGCAAAGTTTTGTGTGTGTCTGGGGTTGGACATGTGGTTCAGAGTGAAGATTGTAACGGTTGGAGGGTAGAGGCGCATGTTGTGTCATGCAAATGTATGCATGGTTCTCTCTTTGGCGTTGGCGTCTCGCGGAAGGGGTGTTACCCACTGGGTTTTCGGACGACATGTCTTTCTAAGTTCTAACACATTAAAGTACTGTATGTCTCGTTCACTACTTTAACTCCTCGTCTTCGCCTGTCTCTCATTTATGTCCCACATTGCCCAGCTTTATCGGGATGCTGACGAAATCCTGTGTATCGTATAGCTCTCATCAACATGCTGGCTCGAGTCACCACTTGTTGCGGCTTGGACCACTCGAACATCCTAGGTCGACAAGGAGAGGAGAGGAGTTCAACGATGGCGTGTTGCTGATGCTGACGTTTGGCTACAGTGGATTCGACAGGACATCCACGAATATAGGGAAGTCGACAGCCAGTGCATAAGCGCCCGTAAGCTGCGCTTCTGGCCATGATGGCATCAAACGAGGCACCCGCACAACATCCAAAAATCACTCTGCCCATGAGGTGGTTCATTACGTCCAACTTCTTCTTTCAAGAACCGCCGTCCGTCCCATAACCACCGTCGCAATTTCAATTTCACCTCATCCTGCGGCTATCTTGCTCTCTGGCTGGTCTCAGCTGGAGTCACGTTGCTGGACTTTGTCAACCCGCCGCTGTCACGTTTTCAAAGATGCTTGCCTCTGTCGCTGGTGACTCACTGATCACTACGATTGACGCGCGTCCAACCCTACTCAACCTCTGTCTCGTGGAGGAGCTCCTCAAATACTGCCTCCCTCCAAGTCAACCACTAGACGATCGGCGGGTTCTATGACGTGTACGTCTTGGGCGAGGTCAAGGTAAACGCAGCCAGTGAGGCCCGGATGCAGACATAAGACGAAGGAAAACACAGACGCATATAGCCCAGTGGTGTTGGCATCATAATGGGATTATTTATGGTGAATTCTTGTCGTGCCATCCCGGGTTTTCTTTCTCGGTGCACCCATACACACGCAGCTTACTTCTTCCTTGTCATGGGACCCTGTCCCCTTCCCCTTCCCTCATCTCGTCCTTGTCCTGCTTGTCTCATCCCCTTCCTCGTTCTTGTTCTCTTTTTTAATTTTGTACTATCATAACTAACATCCACTCTCCGAATTTACAGCCACCTCGACTCCACACGCCAGCCCCATCTTGTTCTAGGTCAAATCAAGCATGTTCAAGAACCCGCTGGTAGGCATTATATTGACGAGTAGCGAGCCTGTTGGGTTGGAAAGACAAGAACTTGACAAATCAACAGACTCTGCCCCTACGCGCACGAAGTCGCACGGGTGGGATCTGAAGGAGGAGTGGGAATCCGAGGACGGGAACGTGAAGACGCACCTCAGTCGTCCCCAGGACCATCGTGCATACGGATAAGAAGAGGGGTATTTGACTCGGGTGTGTACCATTAGGTGCGTTTAGATCGTCTGTCTGGCAATCCCAAGCTTACTTTTCTATTCTCGTGATCCTCGAACAGACGGCATCCAAGTGTGCCGCACGACTCTTCGACACTAGCAGTGGACACCCTGTTTGTCAATCTTAGCTTTTCATTATATTGTACTTCAAGGTCCATCCGCCTCTGATTGCAGCTCCAGATGGTGTATTTTCACCAACCGATCTTGTCGCTTTACGGGCGGTTCCCGACACAATGATCTACACCCAGCTTTGGGTGGCCCCCGAGAATCGGTTTATCAAGAGGACATGACACGTTCCAATCCTCCAGAGCCCGACACATAGACCATGCGAAGTCCCGACGCAAACCTTTACCCACCGACTGTGGTGACTAGACGCAACCTTGTTCATCCATTGGGAGATGTACAAGCGAGGGCTGTGAGGTCTATCTGAGGTTGGTAAAGGGACGAGAAGACGGATGCGACGAAGGAGATAATTAGATGGTTGTAAATGAGGGTGTGTAGATACCTTGAGCTTTGTATTCGAGCTGTGATTGCGAATTTGGAATAGATAAGTTTGTGGTTTTATTGTTTTTGAAAGAGTACTAGTTGTGTATATAACAGCCTAAAGTGAGTGATTCAAGTGGTTTCGAGTTTATGTCGGGTTGTTTCAGAGAGGTAGTTGTTTTGCTGCGTTTTGACTGAGCTGGACAGAGAGATCGCTCGAGAAATTTAGGCGCCGTTCAACCGGTCCGGTCGGGTACACTGTTCCGGGTCATGTGCCTTCATGCAGACGAAAATTCGAAAGCTTTTCCAAGTTCTCGAATCTCGACCAAGCATCATCATTTGGTATCTTCCAGGCTCAAGCTTAAAGTCAAGTTTAGAGCATAGATTCCCTAGAATGCCGGTCAACTCATCCACGCTGCAGACTCCCCACCCCCCCTTAATATCAACTTTCCCCTCTCACTTCGACACTTGACGGGGATATTGGCTCGTCTGGCCTTCATGAAGTGCTACCTTATACGTCAAGACTTGAATAGTCACCCTCAAGATTAACCCTCGTGGAACCGACGCCCAGAAAGACAAATGGTTGACCGAAATATGTCTCCACCTCCACTCGTGGCTCAAGTTTCGATGAACACGCACTTAGTATTCAACGTTGGCCGCCAACATCAACCTCGAAGTGGACGAGATTCAAAATGTAAGATTTATCATTCTTCCCTGCTGCTGGATACTCACTATTTCTGTTAGCTCGTCGTGACTCGCTATGTCTTCATCGAACTAGGGGGTTGTCTTCCTATTCTTCCACCGAAAAATTCCGTACCAGACGGGTCGGGGTGTTCCCGGACGAGAAGGACAACCTTGGATGGCGTGAATGGAAGTCATGCGGGGCTAGCGGGAGGAAATTGAACGTAGTCGTACTGATCTTAACGTTCACAAAGAAAATGACAATAGCCTTGGGTACGTCGAGCTAATGTCTTCCCTGTTTTCGCATCTTCCATGCTAACCAATATCCTTAGGCCACCGCGACGGTAAACTCTATCCTCGCCTCGTCTCCAGTGAAAATCCGACAATATTTTCAAGACTTAGCCTGCGTCTCATGTTCGACGGAACTTGCTGATGGGCGGGAAGGGAAACAAAGCACACTCTCAACAGCCTTCAGTGTCTGGCGGGGGTACTTGCATAAGGGCTGGTACGCCCCGAAGTCTTAGAGGAATCATCAGTATTCGGCACTCTGACTCGAGCGGACACGTCCGTCCTTTCGGGTCTGGGTTGGAGTCTGAGAGTACTGGCAGTGGACGACAACGAGGGGCGGACGCTTGTTGGGCTAAGGAGAGGATGACGTCGACGAGGACGCATCTCCGCAGAAACAATGATGGTGACGACCAGGACACGAAGCTCGGAACCACCGTCACTGACACCTAGTCCAACGTCAACGTACGCGCCCGTCCAATGTTCGGCGTTCGGCGATGTGGCCAGCCTACCACGCGAATCCGATTTCTCCTTCTCTAGCCCGATCGAGTCTGATCCGTCGCTTGGCCTTTCTTTTCCTCATCACTCGTGGGCTGCCTGAGCTTTGTCCAACTCCGCTGCCCCTGTCCCCAAACGACTAACTGAAGGCGAATCCGACGCCATTCAACACCACATGACTGACGATTCGACGTCCAACCCAACTCGGCCCAAAACGCGAGCTCCTCTTCTGCCTCCTGCACCAATCTCCTACAGAATGATTGGCGGGCTTTATTATGAGGCTTACTGCGCGAGTACAGTCAAGGTCGACGCAGCACAGAGTAGAGGCAGAGGATAACGTCGACGGTATTGGTATCGACACATCATATAATGGGTTTGTCGGTATTGCTGTGCTGGTGAGTTGTTTCCGCCGGTTTCGGTTTTTCTTTCTTTCTTGGTTACGGGCCACCCATCCACCAGTTACACTGTGCAGCTACATCTTACTTGTCATGGAAATGGAACGAACATCTTTCTTTCCCGCTCCCTAGTCGCGTCCTTGTCCAATTTTCGTCTCTATCGTCTTCATCTCCCTTTCTTTCGTTCATGTTCACGTTCTTATTCGTTCTTATTCTTAGTCTCACTTTTACATTATAACAACTAACATCCTTCTCTCTCTAGGCTCATAGCAACGGATGATCGCTCATCTCGTTCTGGGTCAGGTTAACCATGCTGAAGAACCCGCTGGTGGATGTTGTGTTGACGAGGATTGGGCTGCTGGGGTCAAGCGGAGGGCAAATGTCAACTCTAGGCTGCGGGCGTCTGGTAGTGGCGGGTCGAAAGAGGACCTGAAGGCCAAAGCTCAGAGAACTGGACGCGGACGCGGAAAATAATGAAGCGAAGACGGTACCACCAACGAGGATGAGGGCGGATTCGCTCGAATACACCACCACCCAATACTTCCTCCAAACATTGTCCAGCTGCGACGATAGGCGTCTTCCTCGAGGCACATCTTACATCGACCCTTTATGAGCGGGGCAGGGCGGGCTGCGGTTGGACATCCAAGGTTCATTATGTGCCCGAACGGTTTCGCGGCGATGACACTGGATGGTTCTGGAGTTCATACCACTGGGAGAAAAAACGGGGACGACAATCGTGGAGAACGTCTGAATGGACGACAAGGAAATGGCGTTGGGAATACATAAAGACGGAGACGACGTGGACGCGTTCTTTCAAGTCGGGTTGGAGTTCAAGAGCACTGGCAGTGGATGACAACGAGGGGCGGACGGGACAAGATGGCGTCGATAACGCGTTGACGCTGGACCATAGCTGACATCGGAGGACATCAACGATAGAAGCAACCTACGTCTGTTCAACTCTGCCACCTGTCGTCCTAGGCGCTGCAACTCACGACCACAACCCATAACCACCGTTGCGGTTCCGATCTCCCTTCCTTCCCTCTATAACTACCTAGCCCATTGGACAGTCGACATCGACTCTCTGTCACATTCATATTGCTGGTCTTCTCCTCTCATTACTCGTGGTCCGGACCTGGCCGGACTTTGTCAACTCGCGACTGCTTACCCGCTGAACACGAGTACGAGGCAGTAATATCCGACACGACACAACGCGACTGAAGACTCACACCTGAAGCTCTTAGCTCTCCGAAATCCTCGATCCAACATCGTCAGTTAGTATCCTCGTCAACGCTGCAAACCCCCGTCACCCTCTCAATGTCAAATTTGTCATTTCATCCACCTCATCTCGACACTTTACGGGAATGTTGGCTTGTCGAGCCTTCAGGAACAGAAGATCCAGTACTAGGCACCGAGCTTCGAATATCCAGCTCAAGCTCCATTCTCGTATTATCATCGCCTGGTACACCCAACCCAAACAAACCGAAACGCGTCTCGCAACATGTTAACATGCGTCTCGGCTGGCGGTTCAAACGTTCAACTTTTGCTCAAATTGACTGGGAGCCAGGTTTATAGGCTAATCTCAACCTTTGCTCTCGGTACTCAACTCTCGACATCTGATGGTTAACGCCCAACTTCCTTCGAAGTGGACGAGATTTCAATTGTACGACCTATCCTTCCTTCATGCCGCTTGCCAATGGATGCTGACTATTTCTGTCCATCTAGTAACTTCGTTGAGGCGGAGGCCCGTATTCCGCCTCCTTGGACAAACCCCTTCCTAGACGGGTTGCGGTTTTCCCAGACAACGAGAAGGATGACTAGCAATGGGATGAATGGAGGTGGATGTTGATACTGCCATGTCAGTGTGTCTTGCCCTGCCGCTTCGTATTTCCCCATTTCGGTGCTAACTAAAACCTCTAGGCGACCTCTGCGCCGGTCACGTCCGCAGAGCCGATAATGTTCAAGTCTTTAACTAGATAACATTGGGCGAATTCTACTATTATTGGACAAGAGGGTGGTGGCCTGGAGGAAGGATGCGAATTGGGAAGAGGTCATGAAAAAACGAAAATGCGAAGAACTCTCGACGCCAATTCGTAGACCACGAGTGACGCCGAGGTCTCTTCACGTATACAACCCTCATACCAGCACCATAGGCACTTTCACGCCTCCCTGCAAGCCCAAACTTCCAGTCCAGTTCAGTCACTCAACGACGATGCACATCTTGAACCAACACCCGTCGTACACCCCACCTAGGACTGCAGTTTGGTGTGCGTCCGGGGCTGAACATGGCGTTCGAAGTGGAGGAGTTGAAGGTTATGGCCCATCGAGATTGGAGCTTTTCTTGGGGGGAGGAAGGAAGAAAATGCGAAGGAGCATATGGACGAAAATGACGAGGCTAAGAAGACTTACTTCGCAAACGCTGGTCAACCGCCCTCGTTCCTCCGCCCATGGCTACTTTCACCCTTATCGCAAGCCCAAACACCCAACCAAAACCAGGAGTCATCCGACGATGACGATTGGCGTCTTTATGCCAAGTCCCGTTGTACACCTTATTTGTCGTACAGCCCAGGGTTTTGGGGGTTCTCTGCGCGTCTGTGACTGGATAGGTGTTCGGAGTGGAGGACATGATGGTTGGAGGGCAGGTCGAGATGTGGCCTCGAAATCCTTGGGTTGACCTGGATTGAACTCGCAGCTGGGTGGGGGCTGCTGTTAGTGTTGTACTGAGGTATGTGATAGTTTTATTTTGGAACGTTGGTGTCAACGAGGGGGTCATACTCCTTAGTGGATTTCTTTAAAGACGCGATATTCTTTCAATGCATTCTGGCATATGTATCTCATTTCCTTCTTCCATCCCTCGTCGTCGCCGGTTTCCTTAGCCTTGCTGTTAGATCGTGACGCTGACGAATATTTGTTATCATATAGCTCTCATTAATATATTCACTTGCACAAAACACCACCTATGCTACATGACCGCTCACACATCTCACGTTCTCGGCCTTGGATGAAGCTGCAGAAGATGTAGAAGCCTTGTACGCAGATGGAAAATATGACTTATTCTCGGAGACTCCTTGCGCGCGATTGGAGAATAACAGAGCTTGAATATCGTCCTCTCTCAAGCCTCTTCCATCGCAACTCGTCTTCAACATGTCCAGCCAAGGGTCGACGTGCTTTCCAAATGCCTCATTCAACGCAATATCGACGCTTCTCGAACTCATTCCTTTGAATTCACCTCCCACATACTCCTGTACACACTGTCAAAGATGGTTGACTGGATACTCGATCATTGTTGCCTCCATGCGTCATTGTCGACCCGCCAACTTTTGGGATACAAACACTTCGACGCTCAGGACCGGCATACATGCTCTTAACACTCAGGATGACATGTGTTTCTACTCTCGCACCCTCAAGACTTGCAGGGGGCACACCATCGACGCCAGGAACTTTTGCCTCATTGCAGGTGCCGGATAGGTGGCACCAGCGAGATACGGGTTTCGCGGACGTGAGTTGCGGCTCAGGACTTTCGGTGTTCTGAGAGTTCTTGTTGGTGGGGTCTTTGCATGTATGTGCTCGTTCAGGTCGTTGACCCGGAGGAACGGATGGAAGGGCTGGACTCAGAGAGTGATTCGTGTGTTTGTTCGGTAGGGGAGCCGGAGATTGCTAGTTCGTCGATGCATTGGCCATATGCAGGAGCGCGTTTGACGATGGGTGTTGCGAAGAAGGTAACGATGACGCGTTGTTGATGCGGACGCGTCGGATGACGATCGCGAGTCTGGTCGAAGCAAGTCGAAGCAGCTCATCGGGTTTGTTGGACGATTGTGATGGCACCAAGCAAGGCACACGAAGCTCTGATGTCATTGCTTCTCTTCTTCGAATTCTCTGCCAACTAGCAAAACGCTTCTATATTCCATACCTCCTTGCACTAGCTATAGCCCTGCGTCGGTGTATATTCTGGCTCTCACCGCATCGCGACCTACTTCGAGCTCTCCTCCGCTTTCAGAGTCCATCCGCCTTTGATTCCACCATATTACCGCCAACCGATCCTCGAGCCACTCTAGGAGCAGACCCCGACACAGCACCCTACACCAGTCCTTGTGCGCTGTCCGAAATCAGTTTATCATGATTTTGCTTCTGCACACCCGGATACACGGACCATGATAAGGCCCCGTTCAACATCAACGCTAACGCTAGCCACGAGTAGTAGGAAGAAACCGCCCCCACTGAATGCACGGACGAAACGCAAACCCGTGCGTGCGTTGGTGGATGTACAAGCGAGGGCCGCGGGGTGTTTGGGGGCTTATTTAGCAATGGTAGATGGGGACGGGGCCATCGAGAAGAAGGATAGGACTATGGAGATAGTTAGGTGGATGAGTGAGGAGGCGCGGATACCCTGTGCTTTAAATTTGAGGTACACGGAAGAGAGCCAGTCCGTAGCTTTATTGCGTCGCACAGAACGGTAGAGGAGATATTGGTACATGTATCGCAGATGGTGTGTTTTAGGGTAGGGAAATCGCGCTCGAGATAAATTAGATGACAGTTCAGTGAGCGAGCCCGACTCAGCAAGTGTCTAAGTAGCGTAGTGAGTGAGGTGCATCTATCCTTGACTCGCGTATCGAATTCATATTACTGTATGACTATTGTATCAGAAGTATAATTGGTAAGAGAGAGTAGCTGAAACAATGTTCTATGACTTTTCGCATCCATAGATACCAGGTGACTATCCAACTCTAGTCTACATCCATTCCAATCAGAACGTCCACAATAACCCTCCCCCTTATAGCTCTAATAGGTCGACATCGATGGAGGTACCGCGCGATAGACTTCTTTGCCCTCCTTGTTTCCTGTGGGTATGCGGTGCAGAAAGAGCTGAAAATGCAGTTGGTGGCAATGAATGCGAGGTGAGGATCAGGAGGCGCGTTCGCAAGGACGAGGGGGAGAAGTTGCAGGGCGCATCGATATGTGAACCATAGCTCATAGCTAGATGTGTACTCTGACCGGTAGCTGAAGAAGCGGAGGGGAACTCGCACACCTATCTTGCGACGAATGCGGTCGTAGGGACGCTCTGGATGATCACCCCACCACATGGAGTGGAGATCTTGTTCATCCAATAAGCAGCGCCCACTTGAATGATCGTGTCGTCTTTTTCGAAAACGTGAAAGAGATGGTTGCATCTTCAATCTTGTGAAATATCTTGACTTGAGAAGGGGTTTCAGTGACTTTCGACTCTTGACAGAGTGGCCACCGGACTGGAGATAACGTAGACAGAATAACGCCGTTTCTAGGTGTATTTGGGGAATCCGTGGGGCCAAGATGGATGCTAGAAGTGGATGGACTCCTGACCTTGGTACGTAGGTGTTGGTCAACACAGGATCACCTGGATCCCATCGTTGTGGATGGACTATCGGGACTAAAGCGAAAGGTCCGTCCCACGAAATCCCTGTGGACGAGCAATCTAAAACTCGACCCTTGTAGCCGAGAGCGAGACGAGCACAAAAACCTGGGCAATGCCGCTCATAGAGCTGTAGCAGTGGTGGGACATATTGCTCATAGAGCGCAAGGTGGTGACTATAGAGCGCATTTCTGCTTTTGAATGCCTTGATTTAATGTCAGCTAAATCAGAGGTACAGCTCATACTGGAGTGTACGTACCGAGTTTTGCAGGTAATCAATGACATACGGGTAACGGTATAAAATATGGTCAGAACGCACATTGCCACTGCGCGGCAAAGCTGGTTCGGGCAAGGTCATCTGTAGGAACCTCTCCTCCAGCTCATCCGTAGGATCTGCTTGTATTATTGAAGAATAGAATAACCGGAATACATGATCTGTCTTAGATGTGTAATATTAGCATTGTTTCAAGGAGCTCTCTCCCAGCTGAGGAATAGGCGGTATAAGATATCAGACTCACAGTCAAGGTCCTCAATCTGAACATTACCATGACGAGCACGATGATAACTGCACCAAATGGCCAGATTAGTGTGGATAGCTGCAAGGCTAAATGGAAGGCCCGAGAATCGAATGGGATCTGATAAGAAATCGAAGAGAGAGGCATGAAGGACACGAGGCTGTATGTCGTCACCCTTGTATTCAATAAGGGAGCCTAAGTCTTCGAGACAACACTGTACATCTCCAGGACATAGACCGAGGATTTGTTCCATGTATTCTGGAGTTGTTATGTAAGAGGGAAAGCTATAAAAATCTTCATCCCATGGAAGAACTAGGGTTTTTGTCGACAGTAAGCACATCCCAATGATGCGCAGGGCGAGTTCTACGTCTTCGCAAGAGAGTAGTATATACTTGTACAGCGCGTCAAGCTGCGCAAAAGGGGATTCTCCTGACAGCGGCCGCAATCTTAAGACAATGTCGAGGCGGAGCATCGGGTTATGTCGCGGTGATGAGATATACCTGATGATTGTGGCGGGATAGATGAATTGGCCTGACGACTTCTGCACCAGATCTGTTTTGGCTTGTGATGAGGGCCAATCCTGAGAAATGTGGCGCCTCGAAGGATGGGTCCGCTTGATTTCGTCAAACTTGGCGGATAGGAAATACTCCACGTCCTCCATCGATTCGGGTTCGTCGTCTAGCGAGTGTCGGGCGGATACCTCGATTACAGGGGTGGCATTGAAGACTCTTGCAATTGGGACTTCGGGTCGACTGGTGATAAGAAACTTAAGCGCTCCAGAATCCTGCCCAGCAGCTGTCGAGATTGCATGCAGGAGGGTGGTCCGTTCTTCGTGGTTCAAGCACTCGTCCAGGCCATCTATGACAATGACTGTAGGATATACCACACCTTGCTGAGAGAGTTGGCCGAGAGGCCCGAGGATGAGCCGTTCTAATTGATGAACGAATGGGCGGCTCAAGATGTGGGGATCATTTTCAATTGTAGCAATAATTAGAGGTCGAGATTCTGGGACTGAGAGAGTGATGTTGTAGGCGAGAGTTGCGATAACTGATTTTATGTGGTTTCGGGAGGAATCCTGGCGAGAAAAGAAGAATGTAGCGAGGAGTTGCTGTCGACTATGGAAGATCTCGGCCATAGTTCGAGCGATGGCGGATTTTCCAGCGCCAGCGGCCCCATACAACCACATTATAAAGGCAGTGACGTCGATAACGAGGTTGACCCAGTCGCCAACTTTCTCCAGGACTGACACTCGGGTATTCTCGTGGCATCGAGGCACATCAAATTCATGATCATGATAGTCGTAGAAGGCGCTTGGTACCGCGGCCTTTGTCAAGATCTTGAATCCAGCTAACATAGACCAATCAGGCATCAGCTCAAAGCCTTCAGGTTTTATTGAACAAGTGGGTCACCTTGCCCAGTGGATCCATAATTGTGGTTGTTCTCCGTGAAATTTCCGTCTGAGATGTGTAAATTCTTTGCGTGAATCATGGAGTGGGTGGACGGTGGTAGCGGAGGCTGCATTTGACATAAACAAGAACCAGGGGAAGGAAGGTGAGTGAGCTCAAGCTGATGTTCTCAATATAGGACCAAGGAATGGGTTACACGCATTGGCAGTGCTGAGCGCACGAGCCACAAAGAGCTTTTTTTGGCAACTGTCAGAGAAACTCGCACAGCTAAGTTGAACATAGCTTTGCACCAGGCTGAGTCCCCCATTCCAAAGCCAAAATGATGCTTAATCCCAATCGAATAAGATGCCACTAGAGACCTGCGCTGATACCACATGTCCTTGCAATCTTTGCATGGCGGTTAATCCTAGTCTAGTCAACGCGGATGACGACGCCTGTCGACGTTAGCTGAGGTGATGCGCGAGCGTCCAGAGCGAATAATTCAAGTAAATTCCAGTAAAAAATTTCGAGCTGCTTCATAGAGGCGTCCTATTTCCTTCGGCCTTGACTGAGCTGGACAGAGAGATCGGTCGAGAGCTCCAAGAGTCGCTCGAGATATTTGGACCGGCCCATCCCGGTACATATGTTCCGGGTCATGTGCCCTCATGCAGAGAGCGATGGTGTTATGGGGAATTCGTCCGCCGGATCCGCCGGATCCGGCGGAAATGCTTAAGCTGCGACATTTCAAATTTCAAGGCTTAAGCACTTATGAGGGGGATGAGGGTTGCTTCTGCTGAAGTGCATAACTACCATAAGGGTTTTAGTTTATAATAATAAAACTTAAGTATACTTATCAGAGCACAGTGCTCAAGTAAGACTTAGGTGAAAGCAATGAGATATAGGTTTGGTGCTCACCGAAATACTTAAGCCCGCATCCAAGATATTGGGTAGCATTTCTATTGATTTCTAGGACTTCATTGACAACTTCAACCCCACAAACTTTGGCAAGAGCTCTG
>Ga0247741_1000795_pt1 | contig 17273 bp, 18 predicted proteins | sample UWRJL213509R2_FD_180945 | JGI IMG/M metagenome (GOLD analysis project Ga0247741, IMG submission 180945) | Plant litter microbial communities from Arlington Agricultural Research Station in Wisconsin, United States - UWRJ-L213-509R-2 | ecosystem: Environmental > Terrestrial > Plant litter >... | reverse complement strand
CAGTAACTGGCTTGCTTTCGAAGCGGACATGATGGTCAAAACAACCTTGACTGGGGCAGTTCCATCTAATAATAGCCAGCGCTGTCGACAACCTTCCTCTTCAACCACCACGGCACTTGCTCCAGATGGTCTTATATCAATCCAGATCCCTCTGCTAACCACCCGTTCTTTTTTTTATTGCTGTAATTCTTGCGTACCGTCACGAAATTTTGACCTTTGCTCAGGCTAAGGCGGACTAGTACCACCATCGTAGAAATTATCCTCCAGTTATTCAATCACTGGATTCAAATATCTTGGTCTCTCAAGCACTCTCTTCGACCTCATCTGAAAGCGATGACACAGAGTTCCAAGTGTAATGGAAGTCCTTTATACCATCGAAGGAAATTGCGGCTAAAAGGAATTTGCATTGGAGCTAATATTAAGCTGAGCGGCATTTCGAATGCAAGGATCTGGATGGAACTGGGTCTTTGAATTCATGCTGTGCACTAAATGGTCTTCGGCCATCTCAAAAGCTATATTCGTGTCATTCTCGAAGTGGGAACTCGTTCCGACGTTCTGATTTGGCTAATTCTTTCTCCTGTGTATCATTGCCCAAGGAAAAACTCTCGAGGGTGCGCGTCGTGCCTCATTGGTCACTGTACGTGGTAGTTATCAATTGGGAACCGTGTCTCTCCATGGCGTTGGACGATGTCATGACGGAGGTGCTGGCGGATGATGTCCCCCGAAGCAACTCCGGCAGTAGCTCTGACGTCCTCTTTTACCACAAGTGTTTGGGAAAGCAAACAACTTATGTTTGAGTCGATAAGGATATGTACACAAGCACAGAACGTTGCAACGAGACCCGTGAAGATGATAGGTACAGGATAATACACACACTTGTTCCGAGTGCGTATGTGATGTACCGCCGCGTACGCAATACTGAGAAGTGATAGATACATATAGAATGACAGTCAATTGCCCAACCGTAGGCCTACTCCACATTTCCCATGTATGCGCCTGTGTTTCACCACAAACAACTGTGTTGGGCAAGAGTCCTATGGAATCCACTGGAATCCAGGGGTGGGCAATGCCAATAGTTCTTGGCAATTGAGGTTGTTCAGTCCGGAGAAGAGTCTACTGCAGAGTTAATGCAGGGAGAGACCTCCAAGCTGAAAATATCGTTCTCTTAAAGTTGGACTTCCGGGGTGTAATACCGATTTTAATTGCTCATTCGACTTCGACGTGCGCGAAGCCTAGGTTGGACGCGTGGATGGATTGGCGTGAAGAGAAAACCATGCCACCACCTTGTGAATTATGTTCACCCTTGACCATGAAGCTGAAATATAAGCATCAATATGGGATGCTTGGTCGTTTCGAATACATTCTCGCGCGCCCGATCAACTTATAGTCACACCGAATGAAAATATCGATCGTCCTAGCGATCGAAAAAAGCGATGAATTCCGAGGGTATACTCATGTAATCAGACTGGGCGCTATGCTATCATCCCGCTAAATCCTCTCTGCTAAATCCTTCCGCTCAACTAACCAGGGCTGGAAGAACACCTGCCGACCTCCTGACGAATCTCTTCGCAAGGAATCCACATCCGGTCTTGCCGTTTTGTGTTTGAGCGCCGACACCGGAGCAAATGCCTGAGGGTCCGGCACAGCATCCACTTGCACAGTCGGCGGAGCTGAGGCACTGGCCGCCAATGAATTGCTGACCTTGGCCGTTACCAACGTTCTTGGTACCAGCGGGGTCGAAAGCAGGGCCACCGTTGGATGGTGTGTTGGAAGGAGGTGTGCCTCCGGGCGCTGGAGCTCCAGGTGCTGGGGTTTCGGCTTGGGGTGCACCGGGGGCTGCTGGTGGTGCTCCTCCTCCACCGAAGCCGCAACCCTGCTTGCCGTTCTGGAAGGCAGCGCCAGGTCCTGAGCAGATGCCTGAAGGGAATGCGCAGCAACCGCTACCGCAATCGGCGTTGGAGAGGCATTGACCAGTGATGAATTGTCCTCCTTTGCCGTTACCGACATTCTTGCCACCAGCAGGATCGAAAGGTGGGCCGCCGTTGGCTGGGGTCGAAGTAGCTGGGGGTGTTTCTGGCGCGGGAGGGGGAGCGGGTGCGGCTCCTCCACCACCAAAGCCACAACCTTCCTTTCCATTCTGGAATGACGCTCCAGGGCCAGAGCAGATTCCGGTGGGCTTGGCGCAGCAGCCACTGGCGCAATCGGCGTCTGACAGACACTGTCCGGTAATAAATTGTCCTCCTTGGCCGTTGCCAACGTTCTTTGCACCAGCAGGATCGAAAGGAGGGACAGCAGCGACGAGGGTGGCGAGAGCAAAGCTCATGAAGATGGTGAAAGCCTTCATGGTGATTATGAGTATGTGTCGAAAAGAGTGGGTGAGGTTATGGATTAAAGAATGAAAAAAAAAGAGCCCCAGGCTCTGAAGGTGGCTGCGCGAAGGAGGGAAGCGAATTTTCTCCATTGCAAGTCCCGACCTTTATATAGTGCCACTGAATGAATGGTTGCCGGCGTCAGCTGACAACGGGAATGTTTCACCGGCCGTCGTGGGGGCAGATGTCACGGTCATGGCCGGCTGCTCATGCGATTCAATCAAGGGCAGAAGCGTTTCGCAACGACGCGCAAAGCCGTTGGCAGCGCCTCCCGCTTATCTGTGATGCACCCGACGTTTCGTGTGGGTATTACTGGTATACAGGCTACTAGATGCTACATGGGTGATGATCACCAACTGTTGTGACCTTGGGCTCGCAGGCGAACAGAGGCGAACGGCCTTCGATCGGCTCGTTGTTGTACGATGCTGGGCTTATCGCCTTCTCCCGAAGTTATGTTTACCTAAAGCTGCAGGCTTGTAAGTGAGGGCGATATCGGATCCTCCTTGTGTAATATCACACTGCCTCGAGCACAAGGTGCCCAAATCCAATGGGCGCCCATCAGAAATTGACCCTAAACAGACGGGCAGTGTTCTTGCAAGTAAAAGGGAAACGGCTCCAGTGGCGGCGAAATACAGCTTCTTGGAAAACGAGTGCCTCAATCAAGAGCGGGTACAAACCATCTTGCCAAGCGAGCATGTCACAGATTTACTCCACGCCTCATTCATTTGACGCACCGATCATTGGCTTTGTCAAAGCAGTGGAAATTCAGGAAACGGCAAGTCTGCCTATCTATATCTTCCCATTTCTACGCGGAGATGCAAAAGATGCGAAGATCATAACGTCTCCCGAGAGGCATGTACATTGTGCACACCTTTCTCCTGAGAGACGTTGGGCGCCTTCCGGAGACATCGGCCATCTGTGAGGAGCTCGCCTCCGAGTCTCCGGCATCTCGTCAATGACGCGAATCATTTCATTTAGGTCTTCGATATCTCCAATAGATCAAGAGAATAAGATGGATTTGATATTGGTCCTACATACGTAATAAGGCAATAACGAGGGAGTCGTGGATAAGATTGTGATAGTTTACGACTCTACAACTTGTACATTATTACCGCACAGTGCATATCGTAAGTGGATGGGAGTCAAAGCATATGGAGATCTACTAGGCTTGTGCCAATGAAACGAAAATTACTATGGACATTGGGTTAGATGAAGCTGGGAATACAGCTCTATCGACAGCAGCTAGAGTAATAAGGTGTGAATAGGCACATCGGATATGTGGATGAATCGAAATGTGATAAATGAACGCACTGAACAACTTTATCACATCCACTGCGACATTGACACACCCTAGAATACTCCTATCCGCTTCCGACTTAGTATATGTCAGACATCTGAAGTATCGCCACTGAGTACTGATTGGCGATGAACCTGAATGTCAGCGAAGGGTGTAGTTGATGACTGGAGAACCTATACCGTGTTGAGAGCTCTTCACAACTCAGAAAGGCACCTAAAAGGGACATGTTTTATACGAATTTCACCTACCTGGCTATGAACCAGGTCACCCAGCGCTTGGCAATCATATTATTGTCTAGCGGTGAGACTGATTGTGGGCCTCGTGATACTTTTATGTCGCGCAGATTGGGAGCTTGGCGAAACGCGGACAAGCAATACTCGTGAAAATCAACCTGAAAAGATTTATGCAAAAGCACGGTAAGCACACTGTTCGGTCAAACATCACAGCAATGGTCACCATCCCCGGTTACGCACATTGAGCATGAAACAGGGCAATTTAAAAGGCGGAATTCTGGCGATTTAAATAATGTAATATTTTCGATATGAGTGGTTACGGGAGGCGCGCCGAGGCTGTAGCCGTAAAAATATCTAGAAGAAAAGCCACCCCCCTTCCAGCTCGCTGAGGGTTATCAAAATCCTACTCCATACTGTAACTTCACCAGACATTCATTGAACAGAAGAAAGGTAAGCCGTCCGTTACAACAAGGCGCGTGATCTGTGTCTGCAGGAGAAGCTGCGAGGAATTCTAAAAAATACGTGACAGTCTAGGATGAGGGTTTTCGGGGTTTCAAGGAGAATATTGACCTGAAATTCCGAATATTATTTATGATGCTCACTTGAATCCACCGCGCGGTCACATGATCAACGCAATGCCAACTCGTGTTCGGCGTTTAGTTAAAACCCTGAATAAGCACTTGAACGACCCCGGAAAATGGCACCATGTTCTGAACTAAATTTTGGTATAAAGACTACTGAGGTGATGTACATTACAGGAAACATGAAAGCTCTGGAAGTTCTCTTTGAGGAGACTGGAGACCGTATCTGATACGATTGTGACGGCTTCTGCTCTGAAAGACGAACCTGCTATTTTCTTGATTAGTACATTGTACTTCGAGAATTATCGTCTTAGTCTTTAGAGCTTTGAGCTCCATGTGGTTAAGTGCTTCGATGGTTTCCGCTATTCTTGGAATCATTGTTCTGACGCCAATATTTCATCTAAATAATAGGTGCCGAGGTGTAAATCGCATGTAGCTTATATGCATTCCGCCTTCATTCTTACTTTTCTCCAGTTAGTATGAGTCCGTCTGTATGTGGAAAAGGTGTAGAACCGCATTGTATATAGCTTCGCCATGTACCCAGCCATGCATAGCATTCGAGTGGCGGTGTTTCTTCACATGCCCATTATCTATAAATAGCTTGTGAGGGCATATGGGTCCAATGCTGGAATGCTCCCATGGGTGTCCCCAACAAGGGCTTGTGTACAGCCTCCAGAGTCCCACTCTCATCCAGGGTCGGATAGTTCTAAGTAAACAGGACTGAGTGACTGATGCTTTCGTATAAAACCTCACCAACAATCGCATCAGCCAAACACCGTTTTCTCAATACGGCATTCCCAGGCTTTTTTTTTCTGACAAATTTTTTGCGCAGAGCTGCCCAAGTTCAAGGGATATCGCAGGGTAGGTGTTACCGTTCAAAATATTCCTTCGCTAATCCATTTTTTTGGCATCCCCCCAAGTCTAGGTTCATTCTCAAGGTGACCCTTCCGAGATGTCATGAGCTCCAGGAAATAGGCATTCGCAGATAATTAAGAGTTTACTATTATTACTATTTTATCACTAGTACTTCGGCCAATGGCGACAAAAAGAAAGGTGGATTATTTCCCTTTTCAATCGATGTAGTAAGCCTCGTCAGCCACCTAAATAACCACGGATGGTTATGTAGTTGAACATCTCACTGATTCTCACAGAAGGGCATCATGTCCACCATTTCTTCTGAATCGGAATTCGCAGTAGAAGTACCACCATGGGAAAATGCACCCACAAGCACCTCCCATAAGAGGATGGGGATTAGTTCCGAGAAGATGATGAACGCTGCTCAGAAACTCACTGTCGCAGACTTTCTGCGCTTAGTACGGACAAATTGATTTGCTACTGTCACAGTCGAGACTAAGTGACGAGACAGAGGTGGCGATCTAAAAGGTGACAGAAAGCAGAGGCAATCAGGGGAATCTGGATATTTAACTTCTTTTTATGGTTTGCCGTCGCGCATTTGATGGAACAAACTTGGAAACTCGTGATCTTTTCCTTCTTCAGCTTTATATCGAGCTTTAAATGTGGTCTCACAGTGTGGAAGTGGGAGCTGATACCCATCTCCTTGCCATCAGGCTTATATTTCCATGTGGTTGTGGTTTTAGAACCATATTTCCGGGTTCTATATGTAATTCGTATGGATAATAGATACTTGTCATCCATGAGTACAATGCTCGCAGCTACATATATTCACTAGAGGTACCATCAGTCAATGATTCAATTCCCAAGTACAACCCTTCCACTGATAAGTGTAGTTAGGGCGTTGTGAAAGTGCGCCGGAGATATGAGGTACATAATCAAGTACCTGTGCCTCCACATACCTCTGATCTATAAATTAGTGGCATTCTCGCGTCGGTTGTAATAACCGGTGAAAATGTTGACAACGTACACTGCACAGTTTTTTATATGCTTTCTGTCACTCCCCAATCTGGAGTATATCATATCGTATCAAGCCGTGCGTGATATTACTACTGTTGAGAGCATCTTATATTCATTAGCAATATATGTATATGAATATTCTGTCCTTCATGGACAGCGTCTTCAATTGGTATACATGTTTCCTTGTGGTTTTTCTCTAATCAGCTGGATTTAGGATGTCATAATCATTCGAAACCATCTTCATGAATTTTGAGTATAAGCCGCTCGGTGAGCTTATGACCCCCCAAGGAATGGGCGATTCAGGTAAGCACAGCCGGCTGGTTCACGAGGCGCGTTGCGTTATCGAGACATTCCTGTGAGTTCATGCAGGTGGTAAATTTCGACCTCATATTCAAGAGTATCGAACGAACCTCACAGTGCATGACACTGGTTATTCTAAGCTTGTGAAAATTCCATTGGCCCACAGGAATTCTGGCTGGCCTAAAAAATAACGCAGTTATGGGAGTATTTTTGTCTCCCGTGATGGGTATTTGCGAAGAATTATCGACTTGATGCTCATCATCAATTTCGTCTCCAGTAAAGACGCCAATCTCCGAGATTCTTTCGTACCCTTGCATACAAGATAGTCACGTCTGAGGGGATTTCTTTGCAGGACATAGGCCAGTCCATGAAACGGTTCCATCCAGAGCTTTGCACGGAAACTTAAGGTTAACCAACGAGCCAGTACCCGCTTTAAGATGCTGAGAAAACGCCTCTAGAGCGCTCAGAACAGCCTCCTAAATACCAAAATAAAAAGTGTACCCACCAATAGAATCATGAAATCGATATGGACAGACGTGACCTACATCGTAGGAATGTGCGAAAGGAACTAGTTCAGACGCAATGGGCTTCTCGCTTGAGTCAAGCAACCTCAACCACATTGCACGCGAGATATTTGATGAATTTTCGTTTGGCTGTGAAAGCGGAGCGTTATCTCAGTGCTTATCGTGCACAATATCCGTACTACACGCGTCCTAACGATAGCATCTTACCATCACTTCCATCTTGATACATGATCTGCAGGCACTTTCAAGTTCTGATTAGATCTTAGATAAAAAGGGTACTGGTTCTTTCAAAGTCTTTGTACCCTTATGAAAGGTGAGACCAGGAAACATTCAAGACATTGTGCACTGCCACAGGTCAATGCAGGTGATTGCCGTTGTGATAGCTTCGCTGACTTCCCAACTAGCACTGGTTTGGCCCGTTTTCTTGCACAAGATCCTACAGATACTTGCCGGAACCAATATTGCATTGAGATCCGAAATATCAAACCCCGAGGCGCAAATCTTACATTCAGATCTGATAAAACTTCGTATATTTCGATGTGCTGTTGACTCTCGACAGAAGGTAGCGAGGTTATGGCTCATTAAAATTGGCGTAACCTATAGGATACACACAGCTATCCCGAGTCGATTCCAAGTATCAGAATAGATGTAGCTGGGGCCCAGCTGTGGGCATTGGAGCTTGCCGAGTACGCCGCCGCCGTTGCAGGTGAATATGAAACAAGCAGTCATGCCAATACATCGGTATGCAGTTTTCATACTCAAACCAACAACCCTCCCATTGGTTGAAGCACCATTCGGCACCCTTAGGTGACCGAACACCGGCTGTTAGATACATATAACATTCCACCCAACCTGGTTTGGTGACATTCTACAACCAACGCCGCGTCAAGAACCGCGCTCGCAATCCTGTATTAAAGAGTAAGGAAACCTTCCTTAGATCTTCAGGTATTATCTAACATTCAGAAACAGCAGAAAAATATGTATCAAGATGGAAGTGATAACCGGTCAACACCAGAGCTAGGTATGTAGACATTTTGGATTGAGTCAGACGCCGATACTCAAACAACGCTCGTAACGCCACAGAGAATCTTGCCTTGAAAAATAGCGGACCAGATCTCCCGCGAGCAATGTGGTTACGGGTGCTCGATGCTAATGACCATCCAATTGCGTCTGAGCTGGTCCCATTCGCGCAGTCCTACAATGTAAGTAACGCAACAAAGCTAGTTATTACTATGTTCTTACTTATTTTTTAAACACGTAGGAGACGGTCTTGAACGCTCTGCAGGCCTTCCCCCGGCATCTAACGTCAGAGATCTCCAGAGCCTCGATTAATCTCAAATATCCCTGCAAATCAGTCGATGGAACATTGGCTTGGGCTGGTCTCCGCGCGGCGAAAGACTCTCCAGATAATTGGATCAACTTGATGTCAGATTGCGGGCGAATATCTGAGATTGGTGTTTGTGTAGACGACTGCTATCTCGTCGAATCTCCTTCAAGAGAACCAATTACGGTAGAGAGCGGGGTACCACTAAATGTGTGGCTCATCCCTGGGGACAGCATATATTGGGTCAATCTTACGGATCGCAATAATCCATTCCGTGCCCCCCCTACTCACGAGGTGTGTTATCCAACACAAAGAACGAAACTCCGAAGCACTTACCCAATCTTAACAGGAATGTCTTGCTCGTGCCATGCATCTTATGGAACTCCGGGGGTCACCAACTCGTCAGATTGTACGAGGCGGAGAAGTGAAGCTGCAAATCGAGCTCAAAGTTTTTGACAATAGGGTCGCCAGCATAGTTCCTCTGAGCCCTTCTGATTACAGGGAGACTCTAAAACGATGTGCCTTCGCATCCCTTGGCTCGACCGCGAAGAATATGGTGAACATCTATGTGTATTCCAAGAAATAAATCATATGGATATGTTATACGTTTACAGGCTGTATCTGAGGAGGTAGACGCTAACAATGCTTCAGGTAAATCCGTTATTTTAAAACCTATCGGAGTCATTGGAACGAAGAGAAGGGAAAGTCCAGATCAGAGATTATCAAGGCCCGGAAATTCACGACGAGACTCCATGAGCAGTTCTCTGAGACTCTGAACACCAAGTGGGGTAAATAGAAATATGAGCGAAAGACCCTGGGTGTGATGACCGAAGGAGCGGCGCCAAAAATGTGCAGAGTTCATGGCAACTTGGAATTCGTAGCGTCACGGCTCATGCAATCGATGGTTCTGTAGACTGGGCAGCCATAGCTGAAGGGAGGACACATCTATAAACGAGATAGGTGGTGAGAAATCATACTTGGAGAACAAGACGGCGCGGGATCAAAGGTGGACGGAAAGGTCACCTCATACGGGAGTGTGTGTGTCGTTTGTGTCGTCTAGGCCCAACTAACCTTCGAAGATTCTTTCGGCCGCAACCATGCGTTGCCAAGAAATGGCAGGCGTGTAGGCCATGCTCCCGCGTGTAGTATGGTGAGACTGCTAGACTTCAAAAAACCGCGGAGTTGGTCCCGTTCGAATGGTCATGCGAAGTAAGTGTTTTAAATAAATGGTTGACCACACTATCGCATTCGTGATAATAAAGTTTGCTTTCTAGGAGACCGTTTTGGACGCTTCACAAGCTTTCCTCAGACACACCAATGCTGAGACGCATGGGAGGTCCTTCACGACGAAATATCTTTGTATGGAAGGGTTTCCTGTGCTGGTCTTCGCACAGCCCGAAACTTTCCTGACAGGCTATACGTGTTGACGGGGCTTCCACAAAACTCCAATCTCGGGGATTCGGTCAAGATGAAGATCTGGCCCGAGCTCAATGGATTTAATTATAGGAGAAAGCGGTGTTCAGCCAACGTGTGAGGAATCCAGGTTGCCCTATCCTTAACGCGAGAAGGGCTCGCCACCTGGTCGAACTTGCTTTGTATGCCTCTTCGAACGACTTCAATGACATCTTATACTCCTCCAATTATAAGAAGGTTGTGAGAAAATGCACTGAATTCTTCGTGAAGAGTATGCGCGGTACCTTAGTTGTCTTCAACATTGCTTTGTAGTTTGGATTGGTAAATGGCACCATCCTATCAGGTCAGACCTAGCCTGTTGTCATCTCATCTCTCTAAACGCTTTACTCATCTCCTGGCTAAGGGTTTCGAAAAGATGCATCGAGGCGAGATCTGTGTTTGGCACTGGCTGGCTTTGCTGTCTTTGCACTGGCCGAAGCCGAACATCGACTGGAACAAGTGTTCGTCATCGTCTCCTCGACGACGTGATATATCACTCACCTCGAGCTTGCAAAAAGACACCCACTTCAATTTCGTGTGATTCACTAACCAGCAATTTTTTCCACACGTCCCGAGATTCCGTCGCAGCTCGAAGACCGCCCCAAACGACAGTACCGTCCGCACATTTGCCAGGCCGTTTAAGGCTAATTCTCCACCGGTCTGTGGATTGGTTCAACTGTGAAGGGAAAGCCGCCAATGCCGCCAACACCGTCTCCTAATATATTTGGAAAGGAATGAGGTGAGTACAAATTCGTAGGGTGTTACTTACCTCATACGAGTTCTCGAATGGTACCCATTCAGAATCAACCGATTTTCCAGAGCTATCAAACAACCTTAGTAGCATTGCTCGAGGAATATCATTGCGAGAATTTTCAGATGCAAGGTCAACTGGCGGGGCAGGTCTCAACATTGTTCGGTTGTCGCGATTTCACTGAAACTTACTACCAGGCGCTGACCTCTGGACCTCGTCACTTCCGTCTTGTTGCATGGGATGCGAGGAAGAAGTACAGTCGTTTCAGAGTATCTATCGGCGTATTGGACCCTTGTGGTGGTAGTGGTGCAAGGTAAGAAACCACTTACAATCTATGTATAGGATCTCACCTCTCGAGCGCTGATGGACTCTGACTGCCATCAGCCGCAGCTTTTACATTGTCCGGTCACCACCCTACAATAAGACAATCTACAATCAGAATGTCGTATTCGTGTATTCTTTGAGTTGACAGTAGTACCTGGGCTCAGCCCACCGATCCGGTGACCACTTAGCGACTTGTGTTGAGACACCGTGGACTGAAAAGATAGACGTATTAAGACCATTTCTATCACGCTGTCAAGTGTGTTTATATACCCGCTTCAACTCACACAATAGGTGTAACCGTGTACTAATATTTAGACAAATTCCCAGGTCATCCTGGCCATCAACTCCTTGAGCACAGCATGTCCGTCTTCGCCTGGCTTTTTCACGAGTACCACCTCTATGAATTACCCCTTTCAGAGTATCCAAAATGTTTTCTAGCTTCAGGACCTGCAACACCGATTGAAGGTCCGTGAAGGGTTACCATCGAGATCAATGTTTACGGTACGGTTGAACCCCTCATAACCATACCCATTGGTGGACGGCCCAGGCTATGGGTTTACGGCCTTGCAGAGGTATACTATAAATAGATTACAGTAAGAAACCCAAAGAAATTTTTGTAGACCATAGAGCACGAATGCGCGCTGGAATACTCTCTAAGCAATGGAGTCTATTGTGGATTGCAACCACAACAAAAGTACAACTACTAAATTCAATTCGAACTTTCTCGTCGTCATAAGGGTCATGGAAGCATTATGCGAAATTCATCCTATGGTTGTTCTTTTGAAGTGAAAACGAAAAATTCGACTGATCCAAGGGTAAATTGACTACTCAAGCTACTAGCTAAAAAATAATTTTTCGACCCGAAAGCTACGACATGTCGGAAACTTGCGAAATGCCATATCAGGGAGGCTCCTGAGAAGGCCTTTTTTCCTCTTTTTTCGCTTGATGAGTGCGTTTTTTGCTTGATGAACACTCTTCCCAGGCATTTTGGCCCATAAGTATCAGGCATTATCGATATTATTAGGCACCCTGATCGGGCTGGCACGCTGGTCAGGCAACCCACTCCGGAGGGCCCTGAGCGCAATAATAAGGCTATTTGCAACTTTCCGACATTATTACACCCAATATAGTAGCCGAAACTTATGGGTTTTGCTTGTAGAGGGGTATGGATTATGGGTTATTACGGACCTATGCGTTTTTCCGTTGAAGTACCCGCCCACCAAGTTGGTGGACCAGAAAATCTATGGAGTATAAGGGTTTATGGGTTATAAGAGGTATGGGATATGAGGGTTTCGACTGTAATACTATTTAGAACCCCAGGCGACAAGCAGCAATCCTAGCATAGCCTCTGATATCCGGGCTAATCCCGTTCGTACGCTCCTACGAGGTCAGTAAATAGAGATTTCAGATTCATATTAGATTTAGATATTCACGCATGCAGGTGCGTTATTTAGGAAGCAGATTTAAACGCTCTTCAAGCCTTCCCAGCGTAGAATCATGAGAACCAATTTGTCTCAAATAACCTTGCGCGCCCGTTTGAAAAGCCCTCCGAGCTCTAAGCATTGACAGGTCGCGTACATGAGATCGTAAAGCGGTATCATAGATTCAACGATAGGATAGTGAGTAAGTCTTGGAATTTGAGAATACGAGGCGCAACTCACGGTGATTCACCTCACTAGCCGTTCACAGAAGAGCCGTGCGGGGGAATCGTACTCCAGACGCTTATCGAGTGTGCTCGAAGGGGAGCTCAATACTTTCAACTTGAGTAACATCGCGTTGCTGGAGATTGAGTGGCGAGAGGAGGACACAAGATAGGGACGATGAGGGTTCAATGGACGGACGATCACAGGTATAACTCACTTTCTTCTGTCATAGTTCTGTGGGCCGAAGAGAAAGCGGAAGAAACGCAATGTCAGAGAATGGTCTCTGGAATTTACTTATAGTGAAATTCTTTTTAGCAGGCACAATGTTATCTGGTTACAAGTATTTAATTTCTAATGCCTGGTCTTCAAACAAATCCAGTGGATTAAATTCAGAATATGGGCTTGTAAGGCGGTTGAGGTATTCCAGTAAAGCTCGGAGATGAGATTATATTATTTCTTCATCGTCGAAAATTTTTACCATATTATATACGTCATACGTTAGTTGCTGACTTGGGCCGAATTCCAGGAGTCCATTATAGCCTGAGGTCGGCTGTCAATGAAGTACATACTGAGTGGTGCACCGTTTAAATTATCCTTGATGTTCAGTCGTTCAAAAAGAGGCTGCTCCTGTCAGGGTTGATTCTTATCCACATCTTCTAAGGCCGTATCTTCAAATAAACTCCAAGGTCTGGAGTCCTCCCACTCTGGCCTGTATAGAGATACAGATATCAGATAACCATTTGTTTCATTAAGGCCCGCCCAATGATTTGACGTTGTACATGCTACAGTACAGTATAAACCTACTGTAAGTATTAGCATCACGTATACCTAGTTTTCTAAATTTTATCAACCTAATTCTGAATGAGGACTATGTCCAGTGAAGTCATCTGAGTTCTTCCTCTGACTCCAGGGAAGTGGCATCATCACTTGAAATATGTAGTGCCGTGGTTGCAGCAATCCTCCATACTTAAAGTCGCATCTCTCGGTTGCCGAGTGGCCATATTCTGTACTTGTTCAAGTTAGCCGGTTGGTACTATCGCACATTTCTTCCGGTTTAATACCATGACGCAACTTGTCAGAATAGCATCACACTTCGAATATTTGGACACATAGCAATATATTTATAATTTCGTGAGGTGAATACATACTGACACATGGCAATGTAGTGAGCCCTAACAATACCGATGACTTAGACCATACAATTCTTGCAGCCAATTCCAGATTTTCTGACCAATATGCGACCATACATTCCTATGTATTTGTCGGTCACTTTTGCTGAAGTCGCTCCTACGTTCACCAACACAAAATGGTCAAGTATCTCACGTGATGCACACAGGGAGTCATAGCATCTTGAAATGGAAACAGGCCGTAATACTCTATCTGTGCCCATCACTGCCATTCATACTCGAGTAAGCACTCTCTCGAAGAACACATCAGGTAGGCCCATTAAACGCGTCTGGAAATCAACGAATGATCATTTTTCAATAGTTTCTGGACTTGAGTTGGCCAAAGACACTTATCGCAGCGCTCACACGTTATAACCTCTCGTGCTCGTGTTGCACCTCGCAGAAGCTGCGACTGACACATCGAAGCCTCCGGAAAACTTCGACAGGTGTTTAGTTGTATTCATGTACCAGGATGGAAGCGATGAAATACAAGCATCGTCTGTATCAAAGGGTGAGACCTCGATTGTTACTGAACTAGGCGCGCGTATGATAAGTTTATGTACTTACAGTGAATTATGCAGCAGCAGTTATTGAAACCCACCTCCCACTTGCAATGTCGCTGAGGTTTCTCGACTCTAATGACAAACCTCTCGCGTGTGAACTGGTCCCGTTTGTACACTCTTACAACGTAAGTGATCATACAACAAGCTTGAACCTTTCTTCGTGTCGACGGCTGATAATGATTCCGATCACTTAGGAAGCAGTTCTCGAGGCCCTTGGGTCTTTCCCAAAGTACCTTCCTACAGGGACCCTCTGGACGTCTATCGTGTTGAAGTACCTATGCAAATCTCTGGACGGAACAGTCTATTGGGCAGGCCTCCGAGTTGCCAAGGAATCGGAGGATGTCTGGAGGCGTTTGATGACGATTGGGAGTTGTGAGGTCGTCGAAATAGGAGTCATTCTAGATCCAGAAGCCCTTCCCATTTCCCTTGATGATCAACCCACCAAACATGATCGCGGACCACTGAAGTTGATCTTTCTTCTCACAGATGGATTCAAGTGGATTGGAGGAAAGAGCATCCCATCACCGATTTCTCTACCGCCTACATACCAGGTATACTACAACTAATTCGACATCCCCAACATTATATTGATGCAGTGCGACATAGGCTTGCCTGGATTATATTGTTCAGCATGTAGAGCTGCGCATTCCCGGTCAGCTGCCCCTACGAGGACAAGAGCTCACAGAGCGATTCTCTCTCTACAGTTGCGATTCGATTTCCAGGAACAGAGTTTCATTGGGCCACGGAAACTATCAGGACAGAGTTGGGGCACCTCGTGGATCCAATCATGCGCGGCACACTGTATATGTATGTGTATACCCACGTTGAACTGTAATTTATTGCAGGGCTTAGAAGTCGGAATACTTAACACTTTGGTGGCAAAAAATGGCAGTCAAAAAAATCCCCCTCAACGTCTGAATGTGCGAACAGAGAGCAATGGGGTGCCTCGCTCTGTGTACTCCTATCACGACCTCAGGCTTGTGAGGTCACAGAAACGAAAGCTGAACTGAAACTCTTCAGCAAATGGTTGGACCAGCCAGCAGATCGGAGAAAAATAAATGGCCAATGGCATCAGCGCGGCTATGGCAAACGGAGGCCAGAACGTTACCAACAAGGACCTTCTTCATGACCATGCTGCGAAGGACGTAGACAGCCGATCTATAAGGGCAGGTGGGTACCCACACCAGCCGAGCAGTATGTACCACCGTCAATAATACAAGCATGTGGACGCTGGACCGTAGAGGATTCCTTACTTATATTAGTAAAAAAAAAAAAACGCACCCTCTTTCAAGGTTTGCCACATGCCCACATGCATGAATGTGAAGAGGCATTCACTTTACTTGATAGCTGATTGCGGAAGATTTCATGAAATTGTTCTCTCTCCCAAAGACTAACTCCTTGTCGATGTTCCACCAGAGTTTCCTCGATCACGCAACACGACATATTAAAAAATTAAATTTGGAACGCCCAAAAATGGTACATGGAGAGAGAAAATTCATCTTCAAATTTGGAATCAAAAATAAGGAAAATCAATCCCTCTGAAGGATAGAAACCATAACAGCTCATAAAAGATTTTGTGTACGCAGAAAATTGTCTGAGTGTCTATATTCACGATAGATAATTAGCATATGCTCAATCATATAATGTCGAAATATGCAAGCTTCACTTTTATTCCTCGCAAAAGATCAGACCGGTACACGGCTTCTGATATCTTCTGCTTCGGTCGAGGCGCAATTTTCCACTTCCTGTCTCAGGTGCATATATTGAATCTCAGTGGAATTGTTTGAATCCAGGGTTTTTTTTTTTTCAGAAATGTGCCTACGAGTGGGTGGTAACTCATTTTTGCAATGTACTGTCGCTATCTACATGTACACCAAATATTCCCCTATTTTAAGTTGGCATTCTATCGTCCGGTGATTCACCATAAGTAGTTGTGCAGTTCGGCGGCTGCCATCGGCGGCTGCTAACAACCGGGCTAGCGCTCCTGCCGCATTTGGTGCACAACGAATCACTCTTCCATACCACCACTCTTGCCGATATATATAGAAGTCCTATAAAAGACTCTCTATCGGTGAACATGTATCAAGATGGTAGTGACGAAAGGACTCCGTCGTTGGCAGGTACGTATCTGATCACTATCGATATGAGCGCCTATGATAACGCCCCACTTCGCAGTGAGTCAAAACAAGGGGCTCAATATCCCTCGTATTATGTCTCTGAGTCTACTCGATTTTAAAGAGCGACCTCTGGCATCAGAACTAGTCCTATTCGCCAAGTCCTACGATGTGCGTGCACGCGCGATCTGGTTTATCATGTTGTTATATTGACTCACAGGATTTTCTCGAATTTCAGGAGGCAGTTCTCAGCGCCTTGGGTGCGTTTCCGAAACATATTCCTCCAGAACAGTGAAATCGTCGATCATTCTCGTGTATCCCTGCAAAAGACTCAGCGGGACAATGTATTGGGCTGGGCTTCGTGCAGCACGAGAATCATCCGAGATCTGGATGACATGTGTGGTTGACGGCGGGCGCATTCCAGAGGTCGGATTCTTCGTAATGGACGACCAAGAGGCTACTAGTGCTACTCAATTCTTACGAGGTCAGGACAGGTCAGGTCAGAACCAGGTCAGAATCCAAAAACGGACAAGTGGATTTCACACTCCGATGACCCAAGCGGCGGGCCAAGCCTGACTTTGGTCAAAGACCGTTAAAAGTCAAGCTAAACCGGTCAATCGCTGCATGGTGTAGGATTGTTGCCTCCGTAAACTGTGCCCCTCTGAATAGTCCTGCACAAGCTGAGCGACAAAGATTTGTTGGACCCTCATTGTATGCAGTGTGTTCGCCGCTCTCTGTAGTTGACTTGTTATCAGAAAAC
>Ga0247741_1000794_pt1 | contig 17305 bp, 15 predicted proteins | sample UWRJL213509R2_FD_180945 | JGI IMG/M metagenome (GOLD analysis project Ga0247741, IMG submission 180945) | Plant litter microbial communities from Arlington Agricultural Research Station in Wisconsin, United States - UWRJ-L213-509R-2 | ecosystem: Environmental > Terrestrial > Plant litter >... | reverse complement strand
GACAGGCAGACTTTGTACATATTTGTTGGTAGATTATCGTATCGCTCCGTAATCTTATCCTATGATGAGGCAGCCCTTGCGGGCCGCCTCATCTCGGAACTATCAATATCGACCCTCTGATGTCGCTGGTCTTCTCTCATGGCACAGGGTTGGCTGGACTTCGTCAGCCCGCTGGTTCCCACTGACTGAACACAAGTACGATCAAGTAATATCCAACACCTAGCCTGAAGCTTGAAGCATTCCAAAACTCCGGACCCAACATCGTCGACTACTATTCCCAGTTCAAAGTATCGAGTCCCTGAAAAGCCTTTCGTCGACTCTGCAGACCCCCACTATCTTCTTGACATCAACTTTCGACATTTCTTCCATCTCATCTCGACACTTGCCGGGACTGTTGGCTCTTCAAGCCTTCGTGTACAGAAGATTTAGATCGTATGCCCAATCTCAACTGTCCATCGCCTGGAACACCAACCGAAACAGGTGGAAACACGTCTCCAACATGCATATCGACTGACCGTTCGACTTTTGCTCAAGTTGACCGGGAGCTAGGCTTATAGGCTAGTCTCAACCTTTATTCTCCCATCCTCGGCTCTCGACAGCTGATGCTTAGCTCTTAACGTCCAACTTCCTTCGAAATGGACGAGATTTCAACTGTACGACCTTTCCTTCCCTCGCGCCGCTTGCCACTGAATGCTGACTATTTCTGTCTAGCTCGTAACTTCATTGAGGCGGAGGTAGTGTTCACCTTCCGCCTCCTTCAACACATCCCTTCCAGACGAGTTGGGATGTTCAAGACAACGAGGAAGACGACCAGCAATGGGGTGGATGTTGATGTCGCCATGTCAGTGCGTCTTGCTTTGCCTCTTATTTTCCCGTTTCTGTGCTAACTAAGACTTCTAGACCGTAGAAACGACGACCTCTGCGCCGGCCACGTCTGCAAAGCCAATCATGTTCAAGTCTTTGCCTGGATGATGTAGGACAAATTCTACTGTAGTGACCTGGAGGAAGGATGCGAATTCGAAGAAGGTCATAAACCCCAAACGCCAACGCAGGGCAAGCACCGGAGTTATGCGGAGATCTCTTCTCGTGCACATCCTCATGTCAGCTTTCACAGCCCTCCAAGCCCAAACCTCCAACCAAGGCCACTGGTCACCCAACAACACCGTTCCTTCACCAATGCACCGCCAAGTCGTAAACCTATCTGGATTATGCAAGTTTGGCGTCTATCTCGGGGTGGCCATGGCGTTCGCAATGGGGAAGTTGAAGGTCATGGCCCATCAAGATCGGAGCCTTGCCTGGCGGGAGGAAGGAGGTGAATGGGAAGGAGGACACAAACAAAAGTTATGAGGCGAAGAAGACCAACTCCGCAAACGTTGGTTAAACACTCAAGTTTCTCTCACACAAACTCTCGTTCCTCCACCCATGGCCACTTTCACTCTTATCGCAGTCCAACACCCGCACCAAAACCAGTGGCCACTTGACAACGACGAGTGTCTTTACGCTCAGACCCGTCGCACACTCTATCTGTCGTACAACCCGGGGTCATGCAGATTCTCGCGAGATGGAAGACCATGACATGTGGTCAAGACGTCCTGGCGCCCATACTCAGTCATCGACTCATCGTTGATGTATATGGGTATAAATCTGAGGAACCGCTCATTTTCCTCCCGCCGCTTTCCAGCTTCCTTACCGCGTCCAAGCCGGTCGTCTTCACGAAGCACGCAAACTCGCAAATCATGGGGCTCTTAGAACATCTTCGTTCAAGGCAATATAGATCCTTCACCTCCTCTCCTCTTCCGTCATATACATCCTACCACCTGACACCTTTTCTCTATGCCACTGGGGCCCGAAGCGGTTAAGTAGGACTTGGGAAAAGGGTCGAAGCTGGGGCTTCGGCACAGGTTCTGGAGGTGTTCTTAGGCGTTAGTTATCGCGACGCGGGTTCACTGTGCGTCGAGCGTTTGTGATATTGTTTAGGGGGAGGCGGGGAAATCTTCGTCCACAATATACGGTCCTTGGCCTACCTGGCTATATGCGCATGCGCCATCACCGGCACCGTCTATGTACTTGAGTGGTCTGTACCTTACCTTGGATCCCGAATGTTCGACACTTGCTATCGGCACACAAGCTCAGGACGACCTAGAACCATACTCTCAATCACTCTCAACTAGTCGCAGTGGACGACCATCGAAGATAGCAACGACGTGTTTAATTGCGTTGGTATTGGTTGGTTGTCGTACGTGGCGGGTGTATGGGTTTTGCGTCTCGTTCAGTTCCTTCAATCAGTCGTTGCATTCATCACATTACAAGCTCTTCTCTGATTTCAAGATCCAGCTCCGGTTCCAGCTTCAGACCTTGCATTACCACCCTCTTGTCGTTTGAGTGGCAGATCTCGACACCGCACCCTACACCCGTCCTGGTTTGCCGCCCGAAATTTAGTTCATCAAGAGCAAGGCGGTGTAACAAGCATAGTCCTCCTTCGTTTGATGTGTTTGGGTCAGGGTAATTATGCTCGAGATGAATCGGATAATGCTTTTGAGAAGCCCTACGCAGCAAGTGTCTAACATAGTGGGCCGGGTGCCCCCGTTGACTTGCATGTCGAGTTCAGATTAAAGTTTGGTATGGGAAGTATAATTCGTAAGGAAGAGCACCTATGGAAGTATATCTATATTAGAAAACTTTGTATCCAAACAGTAGATACCAAATGTCTATCCGAGTTCAGTCTACAGTACATCCATTGCATTCATGTCGTTCACAACAATCCTTCCCTTTGGTGACAAAGCTCTAATAGGTCGACATCGAGAGACGTAATGTAAAATGGATTTTTTTGCTTCCCGTGTTTCCAGTGGGTATGCGGTGCAGAAAGAGCTGAATATGCAGTTGGTGGCAATGGATGCAAGGTGGGAATCAGGAGGCGAGTTTGCAAGGAAGATGGGGAGAAGCAGCAGGGAGTATTGGTATGTGTACCATAGGTCATAGTTAGACGCGTACTCCGACCGGTAGCTGAAGTAGCGGAAAGGGACTCGCACGCCCTTCTTGTCCAATAGCTCGTTGTAGTCGTGGGGACGCTTTGAATTATTTCCCCACCATGTGGAGCGGAGATCTTGTTTTTCCAGTAAGCAATGCCAGCTTGAATAGCAGTGTCTTCTTTTTCGAAAACGTGAAAGAGAAGGCCGCATCTTCAATCTTGTGAAATAGCTCGACCTGGGAAGGGGTTTCAGTGACTTTCGACTCTTCACAGAGTGGCCGCCAGACTGGAGATAATGTAGACATGATGAGGCTGTCTCCAGGCGTATTTGAGGAACCTGTGAGGCCAAGATGGACAGTAGTAATGAATGTACTCTTGGTTCTAGCCAGATACGGGTCAACTTGGGATCATGTGGACCCCACTGTCGCGGGTGGACTATTGGGGATATAGATGAAGCCAAGTGACTGCACCAACGTAATTTGAAGCGGTTGAGAATGCGAAATAAATCCTGTTCTATGAAGGCAAGAATGAGAATGGCACAATAACCTGGGCAATGTCGCTCATATAGCTCCAGCAGTGCTGGGACATATTGTCCATAGAGCTGAAGGTGGCGAATATAGAGCGCGTTTCTGTTTTCGAATGCCTTGTTTAATGTCAGCAAAATCAGAGGGTACGGTTCATATCAGAGAACGTACCGAATTTTGCAGATATTCAATGACATACGGGTAATAATACAAAATGTCATTATGATTCACACAGCTCTTGTCCCGGACAGATGGTTCAGGCAAGGACATCTGTTGAAGCCTCTCCTCCAGCTCATCCGTAGGATTTGCTTGTACTATCGAAGAATAGAAGAACGAAAACATGAAAATATCTGTCTCAGATGTGAAATATTAGCACCATTTCAAAGGACTATCCCAGCTAAGGAGACGGTATAAGTTCAAATCAGACTCACGGTGAAGGTCCTTAATCTGAACATTGTCGTGATGAGGGTCAAGATAGCTGGACCAAATGGCCAGATCAGTGTGGATGGCCGCGAGATTGAATGGAAGGCCCAAGAACCGAGTGGGATCTAACAAGAAATCGAAGAGAGAAGCATGAAGGACGCGAAGCTTTATGTCGTCGGCCTTGTATTCGATCAGAGAGCCCAAGTCTTCTAGACCACGCTGCACATCTCCAGGATGTAGACGGAAGATTCGTTCCATGTTTGCTGGCATTATTACTTGAGATGGAAAGTAATAAATATTATATTTATTCCATGGGTCATGTATTTCTTGCGTCGACAGTAGGCACATCCCAAGGATGCGTAGAGCCAGCTCAACATTCTCGCAAGAAAGCAATATATGCTTATATAGCGCATCAAGCTGTGTGAAGGGAGATTCTCCTGACAGAGGTCGCAGTTTGAGGATAACCTCGAGACGGAGCATCGGGCTGTGTCGTGGTGATGAGATGTACCTGATGGCTGTCGCGGGATAGATGAATTGGCCAGATGACCTCTGAGCCAGATCTGGTGTGACCTGAGGCGGTGGCCAGTCATGAGGGATGTGGCGTTTCGAAGGGCGAGTGCGCTTGATTTCATCGAACTTGGCAGACAGAAAATACCCCACGTCCTCTATCGATTCGGGTTCGTCATCCAGCGAGTGTCGTGCAGATACCTCAATAACAGGGGTCGCGTTGAAGACCCTTGTGATCGGGACTTCAGGTCGACTAGTGATGAGAAATTTGGGCGGCACAAAATGCCCAGCAGCTTTCGCGATCGCGTGCAAAAGAACTGTCCATTCTTCGTGATCCAGGCATTCATCAAGACCGTCTATGACGATGACTGTTGGATATACGACGCCTTTCTGGGAGAGTTGGCGAAGAGGTTCAAAAATGAGCTGCTGTAATTGATGCGCGAACGTCGAGTGAAAGACGAGAGGGTCGTTCTCTATTGTGGCGATGATCAGAGGACGAGCTTCGGGAACGGTAAGAGCTATTTTGTAGGCAAGAGTGGCGACGACCGATTTTATGTGGTTTCGGGAGGAATCCTGGCGCGAAAAGAAGAATGTGGCAAGCAGTTGCTGTCGACTATGAAGCTTCTCTGCCATGGTGCGAGCAATGGCAGATTTTCCAGCTCCAGCAGCCCCGTAAAGCCACATAATGAATGCTGTGATTTCAATAACGAAGTCGACCCAGTCATCGATCTTCTCCAGGACAGCGACCCGGGTGTTCTCGTGGCATCGAGGTACGTCGAATTGATGACCGGAGTCGTAGAAGGCGCTCGGAGATGCAGCGTCAGTCAAGATCTTGAATCCTTCTTACATCGATTGATCCAAGGTCAGTTCGATTCATTCGCATAGCACCTAGGTAAGCAACACACCTTTCCCGACACTTGCTTCGTAGTTATTGAACGTCCCATTTGTCACATTCACAATACTCCGGTTGAACTGGGCGGACGACGCCATCAAATGCTATCTTGTATGCGGGCAAACGTCAGGAAGGAGACAGTCGTGCAAGCTGTTGTACCTGACGAAGAACGGAGTGGTATCAAGGACTAGGAATACGCAAAACGCGTAGTTGTTGTACAGCGGCCGCAAACCTGTTGGCATGGAAAGCCACAGTGAGTCATGACACACAGCCTGATGCCACAGCAATTTCTGGTCATATGCACTCAAACTTGATTCTGAGAGGCTTCACCAAGTTCACCTCGAACGGGACTGGGTTGATGCGTCTAACTTTCATGAGCTGAAGCTTTTGTTCCTAGATGCTAAGTGTCAGATAGACGTGCCTAAGCCCGACCATCGTGTCACTATTGCCCAGAACAACCAGAACGCATCTCCAACACTGGACCATCACTCGACTTTCGTGAAGAGATGCTCAAGTTGACCGGGACTTCGGTCGGAAGGCTGGCTCAAATCTTGTTCGCGGACCTCATTTCTCGACGCCTGATGCTTACGTAACGCTCAATCATCAGTAAATCTGTAGATTTACAAGCTCCGCTTGCCCGTCGCTTCGCGACGGGGGTAAGATTAGCGCTTCGCGCCTCTTATTAAATATATAGGTATAGATATTGATTGTTGAAATTTATATAGATATGCTGGTAGTAGAATTATAAATAATAAAATAATAAAATAAAATAAAATAAAGGGAATCAGTCAATCAGAACTTCAGGATAGACAATATTTTTAGTAATTGGATTAGGAAACTTTGCATCCCAGATAGCTTTGATATTTTGGGAGGAGGTGACTCTTGAGATGGCCACATAAAGTTGGCCATGTGTAAAGACTCCATTTTGAAGGTTGAGACCAACATGGCCAACAGATTGACCTTGGGCCTTGTTGATAGTCATAGCAAAACAGAGATGGATAGGAAATTGACGTCGACAGAATTCAAAGGGAATTTGTGTGTCCTGAGGGATTAGGCCCATCCGTGGAATGAAAACATTTCTTCCTTTAAACTCGCCAGTTAGAAGGCGTATTTCAATAACTCGACTTTGCATTCTGGTGACCACACCCCGTGATCCATTGCAGACACCTTGAGCAGGATCAATATTGCGCAAAACCATAACCGGACACCCTTGCTTCAGAGTGAGCTTGTGGAGAGGAAGGCCTGAGCAGGAGATATTGTTGAGATACTCTACAGGATACATAAGAGCACCCTGGTCTCCATTTCCTTCATTATTGGGGAGTGTGTCGGCACTATAGAACATCTTCTCTTCTCCTGGGAAAGAGCGCAGGACTGTTTTGTTGAGATCATGGACATCGTCATTGCGGCTGCAGAGAATTGTACGGTCTGCAAAATACTGATCTTGAGGGAGAAGTGCATTAGGATTGATGCCAGGATAGATGGTGTGGATAAGAGAGCTGAGTGTATTCTCTGGACATTGGAAGTGATCAGGTAAAGTGATTTCATTTGTCTCATTTGTGAATAATCCATGACCAACATCCAGCTGCCACTGAGCAAAAGCACGCTCAACTTCATTGAGGGTATTGAGACGCATGTTTTGTGTGAGCTGCAGAACTCTAATTGAGTGCCACAGATGAGAACGCTGGAGGCTTGCGCCTACAATCTGGGCACGGGCTCCCTTGACAATGACTGGAAGGATCTGCTTGAAGTCTCCACCAAAGACAACTGATATTCCACCAAAGAGAAGTTCATTGTTGCGAATGTCCTGAAAGGTACGGTTGACACACTCGTGGATATGACGGTGCTGCATTGGTGCTTCATCCCAAATAATCAGATCAGTTGCACGGAGAAGCTCTGCCACATCAGAGTTCTTTGAGATAGCACATGTAGAATCTTCATGGATCTTGAGAGGGATCTTGAAGCTGGAGTGTGCAGTCCGTCCTCCAATCAACAGCAGTGCAGCAATCCCTGATGATGCGACACAGACAACAATTTTCCCTTGACCTCGAAGATAATAACAGAGAGTATTATAGACATAGGTCTTCCCAGTTCCACCTGGTCCATGGAGGAAGAATGTTTGCCCAGATTTATCATTCACTGCCTTGATAATATCATCAAATGCAGTACGCTGGGCTTCATTCAACTGGGGAATACGCTCTGCAGCTAAACGGGCTTGCTCCTCTATGTCATATTGACGCTGCTCTGCAATTAAAGGATTTCCAATAGCTGCAGTCCAGTCCTCTATAGGTTGAGGAAGAGTGGGCCAGTCGCGAAGTGATTTATTGGAATTCTGAAGAATGCGGTCTATGAGATAGAGGCCATAGTCAAAGACCTGGTCTTGGGTAGGATCTTGTCTGATGTTGCCATTATGAAGAGCATATCGTAGATCATCACATATCTTGTCACGAAAGGCCATCCACAAAGTCAGAGGATCTGAAGGACCACAGTCACGTAGAATGATAACAAAAAGATTGCGGAGTTGACGACCACTGGCCATATCCCCTGCCTCCTGAAGACACTGTCTCCACTCGTTATCATCTTCCAAAAGACCACGTAGAATGCATGCTTCTCTAAATGTAGCACAGACATGAGCTTGTGGACCTCCACGGAATGTGCGAAGATCTTCAAAAGAGGTAGCTCCCTTGACATTTGTCAAAAGGGTTCGAAGATAGAAGCGTTCTCCAGAGCTGGGGCTGGCATAGTACATCCGTCCAATTGCAAACTGGCGCTGTCTTGGTGTCCATTCTCTGGTCTTTACTTTCCAAACAAACTTTGAAGGAAAGTCCTGATAGAGAAGATTGTGTGCCTCTGGATACTTTGCATTGGCCTTGAAATATGCTGTCAATGTGGTATCACGTGTAGCTGCACGGTCCATAACAGCCTGAACATCTGGTGCTTGGTCTTCATTCCAGGAGATTAGATCTTCTCCCTCCAAATGAACTTTAAGACGCATCACAGCAGGGGACTCCTCATGCATAGTGAAGGAAAAAAGCCTCCATGCAGCCTCACAGGCTGAGATATATCGAGCATCGAGATAGAGCTGGACTTCATCTTGACACGTTCCAAACTGCATAGTTGTGTGATCGTGACCTTTGTAAACATATTTGTAGATGTACTTGATGGCCTTGATTGATGCAACACATTCCACATTAATGTGACAGTGGTATCTCCATAAAAGATAGGCACAGTAGGGAACCACCCATCTGTTGTCTACCTCATGCTCTGAAGCACCTCGTCCAACTTTGAACTTCTTTCCAGTGTCACGTCTGCGGAGATTGGAGTATGAGTCGGTATTGACAGTTGTTTGATCGCGGAATTGCTTTGGAAACCCTTTGCTGCACTTGCCGTCAATGATGCAGGGAGAATCAGGATTGTTGTGCTCATTTCCACATGGTGTGTGAACCATTAGAGATTTCACCAAGTTAAACAATTCGGGCTGTGTCTCCTCATCGGGAAATTCAGCAGAGAGAAGACTGTCAACATCTTCAGGAGTGCGGAGTTTGTTATCAGGGTGAAGAAAAATGATCATATGCATGTGAGGTAAGCCCCGCTTCTGAAACTCAATTGTCCAGACTCTTGCCACTGTGCGACCCATAATTCCATCTTTGTAGATATCATTGAGCAGTTGCTTCATTTTCAGACGGAATACACGGACAACAATATCTGGCCGATCAGATGCAGTCTCTCCTGGACCAAGGGCCTCTTTTATTTCTTGCCAATTTGGGTTTGCAGTTGCAGTAAGAAAGAGGTCTGGTCCATTGAAGTAGCGATTGATGGCCAGTGCATCCTGACAGTTTTGAATCATATATCGTGTACTTCCAGAAAAAGTGGAGGGAAGAATGATTCGTTGACCAATATCTGCACTTTCTCCAGAGGGATCAGCTGCAATGGCATCCATTAGACCCTGACGGGACTCCACACGGAGCTTGGCCTGATTGAATTTCACCCAATTAAGACGACTTTGCTCAGTGAGTGCCCATGCATCAACAATGAACTCCTGCAGAAGCTTTCCAGCCTTAAAGAGATGTTGTGTCTCATGAATTCGGGGAAAGAGGCGATAGCCAAACCACTCCATTTGAGTCACATATTTCCGCTTTCGGGTGGGTGTCTCTTCATTCAGAGGATTTTCCTCATCATTTAGATTTCCACCCTCACCATCAGCCTGTGCATCAGCTCGAAGCATTCTACGGTGCCAACCCAGCTGACCGGTTGGAAAGAGTAGAACATAATGTAGTGAAAGGTACATGGGATGCAGCTCGCTAATGCGCTCCAGGTGTTGTCCTGCCCGACGGTAAAGAATAATGTCACGTGAGTCTTGTGGTTGGTCGCCATCACCTGGGAGAATGACAGCTATTTCATTTGCAGCAGCAGCAGTGGGTAGATTGTATCGTCTACGGTCTGTTCTCTCATCAAAGCGAAGGGCAATTTTGCATTGGTTCTCAGCAGGCATATTGCGAGTGAGTTCATAGGCCTGTTTGTACATTGCGACACCTGGGTGATGACGATAAAGAGTGTCTTGGAGTACTTGCATGACTCTCCGATCCAAACCCTGATTGGCAGCATGACCCATCCGGTAATTCAGTGCCTCAGCACCATCATAGATGTACAGCTGTGCATATTTGGGCTGCTCACCCTCAGCTGGGAGCAAAGATCCAGCCTTATGGGTAAGCTTCCCATGCACCTTAAAGACATAAGGTCCAGCACCACCACGGTTGATCTTATCATCAACCTTACATCCCAATGAAGTCATTGCAAGAGCATTGTTGTAGTTTCGAATATGCTCTCGAAAGCTCTTGGAAATAGCATCCTGCCCATATAGCAGCTGTTTTATTTCAGCTGGTGGTTCATCCAGCTTATCCAATAGAATTTTACCACTGGTACAACACATGCCAAATTTAGGCTCCCTCCGTGATGAGTTTACTAAACGCTCATCAATCCAGTGGAGAGCGTTACAGTTGACACATTGTATATCCATTTTCCCCAAATAGTGCCTTGGCCATAATGGATCAAATGGCTGGCGTGCTTTGGGTAAAATAAGTGGATTTGGTGGTGGTGGAGCTGGTGCAACAAATTGAGGGGCAGGTGGAGGTGGTGGTGGAGGTGGTAGTGGAGGTGGCTGTATTCGTTGAAGAGGAGGAGGAGATGCTTGTCGTCGTTGTCGGTTTCCACGTGCACGCCGAAGTGGGGCAGGTGGTGCTTGCAGTGCAGCCATGTGAGCTGCTAAATTAGCAGGAAGATGGTTATAGACTTGACCACCAAAAACAACAGGAGCAGGTGGGACCAATGCAGGAGCGGGTGGGACCAATGCAGGAGCGGGCGGGATCAATGCGGGAGCAGGCAGGACCAATGCGGGAGCGGGCAGGACCAATGCGGGAGCGGGCGGGACCAATGCGGGAGCGGGCGGGACCAATGCGGGAGCGGGCGGGACCAATGCGGGAGCGGGCGGGACCAATGCGGGAGCGGGTGGGACCAATGCGGGACCATGCAGGACCATAGGAGCAGCAGGCGGGAACATAGGAGCAGCAGGTGGGAATATGGGAGGAGGTGGGACCATAGCTCTACCACCAAAAGGATCATTATGGTGGTTAGAAAATGTGGGTCCTGCAGGCCACTGTGAAATTCCAAATTGCAGAGGAGGGACCTGGATTCCCTGTGGATTAGGAGATCGGCGGTTCTGCGGACTGTCCATGATACGTTGGTTACGCTCAAGCTGCTGAGCTGCAATGCGCACTCTCTGAGGGGTGTTTGGTGGAGTCTCTGGCCTGGAAACAATATAGTGAGTCATTCAGTTAATAGGAAAAAAAGGGAAATTCTCACATATTCAGAAATCAAATAATACCGTGATTAGAATGGGCAGTAATTTGGTCCAGCTGGCTCTCACGTCAAAGAAAGAAGATAGAGAAATCGGTATCTCCACGTGTAGTATGGAGAATCAACAATTCCAGATTGGAACTGGGAGGCAACTGTAGACCCGCCAACCAATCTCCCTACACATGTAGCCCAGAAGGAGGTCCAGACAACTAAGGTCTATTACAACTGGCGAACAACTCGTAAAGAGAGGCCAGGGAGGTAGGACTCTTCTGGACTGTACCTTGATCTTCTAACTTCTACGATGACCCGAAGCAAAACGGCTGCAGCAAAAAACACAGTCCACACTCCTATCACAAAATCCAGGGGTCCAGCACAGAAAAGGTCAAAAAGAGACCCAGAGACAACCTTCTCATTGGAAAGAAGTGAGATATACATAATTTATTGAGAAATAGAATCTATTTTTCATACCAACAGAAGCAGGGAATGAAAATCAACAACTATCAATTAGAGAGGACATTAGATGGTGATCAGATAAGCAAAAAAAGCGAAATGAAGTGATTCTTACAGTGTATAAGCTCTTTTCCTTCAAATATTCCACTCTAAGAGCACTCTACAGGATATTTACACATGAAATATTTGTTCCTGGCCAAAATTGATGGGTGGGAAGGTGTGAAGGCAGCTGGGAACAGACAGGGAAGGGTGCTATGAGTTTACCATGCGGAAACAGTGTGTTACACATGTTTGTTTGTTTGTTTCAAAAGGCGTCGCCTCCGGCTCCGCATTTCCACACTCGCGCTGCGCGCTCGAATTTCAAAGTCCGCTTATCATGTAAGCCATTCCCAGGCCCTCCTCTTTTAAAGTATTAGATCGTTTAACATCTTGAGAGTCATGAACTGGTCACAACATTTTATTAGATCAGATCGCGTGATTGAAGCGGATGTGATTAAAAAATGTATGACTCGTCGTTCCTTCCTACCTCTTGCGGGTGGATACTATCTATCTCTGTCTGGATTTTCGTGCCTAGCTGCCGGCTATCTTCATTGATAGGACCAGGAGATGCAAATGCCCTATAACAGATCGACTGTCATCTGTTATCATTTGGTCGGTGTGTGAGGAGACTATGCGAAATCCGCATCCGCTGCGCCATATAAGAACGAATCCCATAAATGGGACTCGTAAACTATTTCTGTACAGCTCGTCGTAACTCTCTATGATCCTAGCTATGACCATCGAAGTAGATATAGCCCTTGTTCTCGTATTTTGTCTTCGATAAATCCTATACCCGAACAACGAGGACGACCGGTGATGGCAGGAATGGAGGTCGTGTGGGGGTGGCGAGAGGAACTTGAACGTAGTCGTGCTAGTCTTAATACCCGTAACGAAAATGACAGTAGTGCCGGGTACGTTGTCCTCATGCTATTCCCTGTCTTCCCGCATACTAGCTAATACCTCGAAGAAGAAAGGGACAACTTGAGGTGAGGGCCGTCGGTACTCGCGGCATGTACGAGTCCCCCCTTATAATCCACCGTAACTTTGATGCCAGTGTGCGAGGGCGCAAAATGATTCTTCCATTACAATTTACATAAGCAATCTGCTACAGAAACAGTGACGTCATTTCGGGAAGCCGGTACCGGCTACTGTGCCGTAATAGCCGGACAAGCAAACAGTTACAACGGCGCACCTGCACCAGTGACCGTGGGATACCTACCGGCTATAGTATATCCGGACACCGAAGCGTTACAGCCGGTCCTGCGAAATCCGCATCCGCTGCGGCATATAAGAACGAATCCCATAAATGGGACTCGTAACAAGAAGAAGATGCGTGGACGCGAACGCGTCAGACGACTCGGATAATGGATTCAACAGGACAGCCAGCTGCTTCCTTTCTTCGGCGGCTTGCTGCCCGTCTTCCGCGATGCGTACCCGTCCAATGTTCGGCGTTGTGGCCTGCCAAGACCGACTACCTGGCCATCTACATAGGCCGTCGACGTCGGCTCTTTGAGTCTCAGTCGTGTCTCTCGGCTTTTCTTCTTGTCATCTCTCGTGGGCTGCCAACTGCTCTGCCCTCTGCCACCAGACGACTACTGAACGTACTAAACACGAATCCTGCGCCATTCGACACGACATGATTGGCGATTCAACGTCAACGTCCAACTCAGCTCAACTCAGTCCAAAATGCGAGCTCCTCCTCGTACACCGCCTCCTGCACTAAATCTCCTACAGAACGATCGGTGGACTTTACGATGAGGTTTACTTCGCGGGTCGACGCGGCTAGGAGGCGGCACAGGGTAGACACAGAAGATAACATTGACGCCTATAGCTGGCAGTATTGGCATCGATGCATTATAATGGGACCATCGATATTACTGTGCTAGTGAGTTCTTTCCGTCGGTTTCGTCGTTTCATTTCGGTTCTTTTTTCTCTCTAGGTTACGGTCCACCTATGCACCGTTTAAGCCGTGCAGCTCACATCTTACTCGCCATGGAAATGGAACGAACATTTGTCTGCCTCGTCTCCACCCCCTACATTCACGTCCACGTTCTTATTTCTTGGTCTTGCTTTTATACTATAATAACTAATATCCTTCTCTCTTTAGACTCACAGCAACCACAATTCCTGCATGACAAGCCATCTCGTTCTGGACCAAATTGTACATGTTCAAGAACCCGCTGTAGTGTGTGGACGATGAATGAGGCTGCTGGGATGCGACTAACGACTCTACGCTGTGGTTATCTGGCAGTAGCAAGTAGCACGAAGGCCAACAGCTCAGAGAACTGGACATGGACACGGAAAAATAATAAAGCGTCGACCGTACCACCGATGAGGACGAGGATAATGGCGGATTCGTTCGAGCGCACCTCCGTATGGCGTGTGTTTTTATTTTGACTTTTGTGGTTCGCGCTTGGCAGTTAACGTGGTCCCGTGCGCGTATACTTCCGTAAGTAGTTGGGTGGCCATGGGATTCCAACGTGGATATGCAGACAGACATGCACACTGGAGTTGAGAAGAATGCCCACATTTTTGGCTTGCTATTAGCTCTCTTGCGAACATGCGATGGGGGAGATGTAGATTGGATGGGAAGGGAAGGCAAGAAAAAGGAAGAGCGCGGTGAGTACATCTCACGTCATTGTGTTGGCGTGTAGGGACACGAAGGAATGGAGGTGGGAGGCCGAACTGCGGGAATAAGGTTCACAGAATGTGAGGCCTGCGTGGACTTGGCCATTGGTTGAAAATCAGAGACTCATACTCAGAGTATGTTTGTTCGTTCAGATCTAGATTGGAGAGGAGTGGACGAGCCTGATATTAATGGATGAGACCGTGCCTCATCCGTATCCAATCCAAATATATCCAATCCGTTGATACAGTCATCAACCGTCGTGTGAAACACCGAAATTTGTTCGAGAAATTGTGTTACGCGTATGTGGTCAAACGAGACAAAATTTGATATGCTATATAATGGTATTAAACTACATACAATACAAAAACAACGAGAGCAATACAGCTAGCAATAGGCGAGAAATTTGAAGAACAATGATGTGTGGTGGGAAATGTGGTATATGTGCGATTGAAACACCGGTCGGCCCGGTGAGCCATGCGCAGCCTGGGCAAGTGTTTTTCCACCATCCACCTGCCGATTCAGCGAGGAATAGGAGAGTTTGATTCTCTTCCCCATCTCTTTGAAATTTGTTGTCTCGAAGTCCTTGCAGATTGTGCGCAATCCACGTCGAGCGCGTGGATTTGGCGTCAGGAGCTCGGCCCGATAAGCTTCTGCAGCACATGGATTGCATTATTGCGACTCGAGATCAGATTTAGTATGACCAGTCATCGCTGGCAGCGAGATAGTGTGCAAGTGTTGTTAGGGAGAGTATATATGTGAGCGAACAATTTGGCTCTCTACAGCCCTTTTAAGAGGGAGTCTTGCAGAGCTACCAGACAAGGGAAGCATAAACATGTTTCACATATATTTTCGGGCCATAACTCACGAAATATAGCACATAAAGACTTCAAATTTGTTTGAATTACACGAGATAGATTACTGCCTGACATTTCAAGCTTCATCTCGATTAAAAGTACCTTCAGTACGTCGCGAAATTGTCGAAACAGTTTCAAATTTTGTAAAATGTGTAAAATTTTGGTCAGTAAGACATATTTTGTGAAAAATATAGGCTTTCTATTAGGATGAAACACTCTATACTACATTCTTAACAGGTATACCTAGCCACTACAAGTTATTTCACAGCAATCGCTCCATGCAAGATCGAGAAATATTGAAGTCGAGTTCTACTGTTTCATTGTTTGGTGGTGTTTCACACGACGGTTGATGACTGTATCCACCGGCTAAAAATCCGGTCGGTCCACGGGTTTGGCACGATTTCTAACCAAAATGGTTAATTCAATACATAAGAGTCCCTTCGGCAGCACGAACAGTTGTCAGTTGTTCATCTTCGAACAGATTCCCTTAAATAGTATCTCGCGGAAATTTGTAATCCAGTATTTCGCACGACCAGTTCCCAGCGGCAAGGCGGCACTTCAACCAGATTTGGCATGACGTTGATGTCGTGTTATTCGCCGCCGAGGATTTGATGCGAGCTCGCTGTGCGCAACAGCGAGCTCGAATATCTCGATATCCAGCACATATTTTTGTTCAAAATCTTTTGGAAACATATATATGTACACACTGAAATGTCATTTAAACTTTCAAAACATTGTTTAAGCTCATAATAGTGCCCACATAGACCCGTTATATTTCCGGAAATTTATCTATTTCTGATGGGAAAGAATATAGTTATCGTATTATAAACAGCATCAAAGGTATTTTATGAGTGAGCTTTTAGCTTTTGCATAATAAATAAAAGAAAAAAATTGCTTGGACGCTGAGATATGGGAGCTCGCTGTTGCGCACGGCGAGCTCGCATCAAATCCTCGGCGGCGAATAACACGACATCAACGTCATGCCAAATCTGGTTGAAGTGCCGCCTTGCCGCTGGGAACTGGTCGTGCGAAATACTGGATTACAAATTTCCGCGAGATACTATTTAAGGGAATCTGTTCGAAGATGAACAGCTGTTCGTGCTGCCGAAGGGACCCTAATAATTAACTGGTCAGTTAGCTGTGTAGTCAACCCCACCAGGGTCACAGTTAGCCTGGTCGGGCGGCCATCAAATTGAATATAATGCACATTTTCCTGACAATTTCCCCGATTTTTTATATCTCTTTGAGTTCTTAACCGTTGAGGCTCAGAACTTGCAGGTATATAAACACAAGTATGGTGAGTAGAATGGTAAAATCTGAGCTCAAGAAAGTACAAGATACGCGCTTCAAACTTACTGAAAGATTTGGGCACTCATCCACGGGTATCCACAGGTACCCACGGATACGCCAAATCTTATCCAAATCCGTAAAAATTACTGGATTGGACTGGCATGGGTAAATGTCCGGGTTTACCTAATCCACGCTAGTCCTTACCTGATATAGCGTGAGCGGTGGAAGCGCGCTGCAAGCTGGTTTTTTGGTTGGTTCATGGCCATGTCCGGGTGGTGGTCCATCGACGGAGGCTGTTGGTGGTTTCCATTCAGTTATCAGCTGGAGATGGGAGGATTGACGGCATTCATTGGCGCCTGTCTCACGGCTGCCATATGTGGTCGAGCGACGATCGCGAATCAACTTTTACTTATGACATCACTCACCGTCTAAAAATAACTCCACAGCATGTTCCCTCAAAAAATTTGGTCCTCTATTTAGAAATTATTTGAATGTCCAGGTGCCCAATAGTAATCATACGCAGATCAGTCTATGACAGTAGTTTTTAAAATTTGGATCTTGAACCAATAATACATGGCTCGTTACTTGTATCAAGTATTTCCTGTCGGCAAACCCTGACTTCCCAGTAATTAACTCTTCTTCCATGAAACCGCCTATTGGTCAAAGTGTGAGAATATGTTAAGATCTCTACCAGCTGTTTTCAAAACGAGTCTATCGACGTGAAAAAGCCGTCACCTGGGCAAAGTCCAGACCATGGATTTCATATACAACAACCATGCGTTCAACGCATTCCTGGTTCATCAAACTCATATTTATTCTTGGTCAAGTATAACAGCTCTCACTCTTCCCCCCCCCCCCAAAAATTTTTTCCATACAAGC
>Ga0247741_1000792_pt1 | contig 17342 bp, 21 predicted proteins | sample UWRJL213509R2_FD_180945 | JGI IMG/M metagenome (GOLD analysis project Ga0247741, IMG submission 180945) | Plant litter microbial communities from Arlington Agricultural Research Station in Wisconsin, United States - UWRJ-L213-509R-2 | ecosystem: Environmental > Terrestrial > Plant litter >... | reverse complement strand
CAATTGTTTCCCAACAGTTCTTTGCTGGTTATTTCTCCCTGTCCCCATATGCGCCTTTTCGGAGATTCATAGAAGGCCGTCAATGTGCTTCTCGCTATCCATTAAGGTCTCTGGCTAACGTCGCCCCAAAAGTCTGTAAATGTGCTGAGCGGGTGTGTTGCATATATTCATCCCACTCGGCGGATCCAAAATCTAGGCACCATCTCTACTTCTCCAAATGATATTCAAAGTTGCTGGCCGGGAGTTTAATTCATGGCCCGGGGATGATAAGCGCGCTCGAATGGGATTTTAACATGAAAGATGCCATATGGAATGTTCGAGTGAAGTCCTACCGTATACTCGGGATCGCCGCACTGCATGCACCGAGTTCCAGAGAAGCGCCGTTGCTACACCATGCTGCGCTCAACTTAAAAGACCCCATGTAACCGAGATAAAGCCTTTTGCTCGGGGGCAAGATGGTTAGCGGCGGGATACCTTAAAACAAGGCAACTCGAGGGGAAGTCCCACATAGAATCTTTCGAACCACTATGTTGAAATCTCTTATCGTCATTGTGGCTGCTTTCACATTGGCCCTTGCTGATAACCCCGGTCTCTACCAGCAGGCAAGTAAAATCCATGGCCAAAATACCTCTTTAATCTGAACCCGATAAAACAGTGTGGCGGCTTGGGATATGGAGGCTCCACTCGCTGCTATGGCGACAACCTTGTCTGCAAGGTCTTCAACCCATATGTGTCGTTGTGTGTACCAGACGAGGCTGCTACTACCACCCGAGGCCTTACAACCGTCAACCCGGAGCCTACGCGTCCCCCTTACTAAACACTTTAAGTGTTGTAGAAACAACACTTCAACTCGATGATGAAATGGACGGTACGTCATTACTTTTATTTTCATTGATAAGTATTCATGATCAGCATCTATTTCTAGCTGCGAATAAATTTAGCACATCAATGAGTTTGACGAATATGAACTTTTGTTATGTCTTCTGTATGCTGCGTCACCAGCCTCGCAGTCCATCTCCAAATTGGCTCTCGAGGATGATAAACCTCTTTGGATCTTTGGAGATCATCTATATGAATCCAGCGTGAGTTTGAAACGACACCAGCACGCTCATTTGCGTCCAGAGGCTCAATCATCGATGGCATGCAGGGTAACGCTCGAAATCACCTGGCTAATATGGAAAACGTACAACAATGCTGATTTGAAGCAACTGACAAGCTCATTCTACTCAAGCGGAAGATGCTTTGAATTCGGTCACAGATTCCCCGTTCTGTAGAGCCCTATCAAAATATTTCGAGATATCTAAGCACCTTCGTTGAATGAACTCCCTATCTTCAGGCGCTTGAAAATATCATTCCAACATGCCAAGCTCTGCTCTGCCCTCGTCTCGTCGGCATCCGTTTCATACACAATGTTGATATTGTCAACGAATATGGGGTGAGCGTAGTTCCAACCCCACACGAGCTTCCTGAGGCGAGGAAACGCGTGGGCAATGAACGAGTAGAGCCGTTCAACATGACTTGCATCCGAGGTGCATACGTCCCAGGTCACAAGCTGGTGGCAAATTATGTCTGAAGTCTCTGGGAAATTCCCAGTCCCATTGAAACGTAGGACTAAATCCTGGAGCCGAGGGAGGGCAGCGGTGAAAGCAAGAACCCCTTGCGGAGAGATGGTCGATGGAATGGAGCCCTCCCTTTCATAAAGTTCGAATTTGTGGAGATTTGGGAAAGCTTTCGCCACGCTGAGAAGGCTGTTGTCGTCCAAAATGACTCGTCCGCCAAGGTTGATGAGCAATTCTTCGAGGCCTGATAGAGGGCCCAACATTTCAAACGTACTGCTTGTCGTGTTGGACGTTTGTAATTTGAAGTCCGATGGAATATCATCAACTGTGTAGCACAAAATCAGGCTACGAAAGGATCGTGCAGGAAGATGCTGTCCAAGATGCTGAAAAATGCGATCTGTGAACCAGAAGTGGCTCCGATCGCGCCTTATAATAGTCAAAGACTTGAGTCCGGTTGCATTCCATACTTGAATGAGGTTTGAAATAACATCAGGTGCGCGGACAATAAGTGTTGCGGCCTTCAGTCCAGAGAAAAGGCCACGGAGGTCGGTATTAGAGTTGAAGGTGATTTGTTCCACGGCAATATTCATCGTCAACACCTCCAGGCTGGGCAAGGCGCCAAGGCAGGCAATGAGGTCGATGTCAGAAAGGGGAAATGACTCGACGTTCAAATGTGTCAGCTTTGGAGCACTCGTCTTCAAGGTCTGCAGGACGATGGTGTATGTCTGTGCTGTCCAATAAAGGGGTTCTCTGAAGCTACCGCGAATCACGACGTCAAAATGAGTGAGCCGATTCTCTGAGTCCTTGACGAGGCGGGTAACATTCTGCCAGAGGCTATCCGTCTCATTGCTCCCACCACGGATAAATTGTCCGCGAACAGACAGCTTCGAGATACGAGGCCCCCAGACAAGTCCAATAATTCTGTTTTCTGGCTTTAAATGATAAAATGGAACAACAAGTTCGCTGAGGGTCGGCAAGAAGGGTGTGTGCGGCGAAGTAAACTTGTTGAAGGCTGCCAGAAGTTGATCATAGGTCTGGTCAGATATACGGTCGAAACCGCGAAGTAGGTGGGTGACAGCGGAATCACTTAGGTCCAGTTTGTGAATGCGAGGGGTGTGGTACAAGACTCTAGCAAGGTCCTCACGGGAAATTTCGGCATCCATTTTCTGTAAGAAAGAACAGTTACTTACTCCAGCAAACGTTATGGAAAGTCAGGCACCCACCACGTTGACACCACTCAAAGGTAGCCGCCTTGAATAATTGTTATCATCCCTCGTCCATCGATGAAGCGGGATGCAGGCGAGCAATGGCACGAGAGATGGCAGTGAACGCCAGATGATGTCCAGCGCAGGTTCCGTGAAGTCCTTGCATGCGCGGGCCAGCGCTGGAAGGGTGGCAGTTCTTGGACGGCGTTTGAGGAAGACCCGCTCATTGACCTCGTCGTCATGGACATAGTTGAATATGTTGAGAAGGAGCTCAGGTGCACGAAGGCAGGCGTGCATCTGATGTTGGAACTTATGAGTTTGAAAAACAATATAAAGGATTCGGATGCCACCTCTGAATGGTAAGAAACAAAAGAGGATACAATTGGTCTCTTCGACTATGGCTAGACCTGAGGTTCAGAAGGGCAAGGGAAGAACCAGCCCTCCAACCGATGACGATCAAGGAACAAGGAACAAGGCACGCGGTCTGTCGCGCGTGTTGAACAACTTGAATTACTGGGTTAGGTAACTCCATTTGTCAAGCGGAGGCCTTGTTGGCTTTGTGCCTTAGGCACATTACTTATCCGCGATGTCACTGCGCTGTAGGCCGCAATTATAGAATTATCCCAAAAAGTATATACGATATAGTAGTGTATGTACGAGGAGTATCGTAGTTCGAAAGCAAAAATGCAATAGTAGCGTCTTAACGTCCTGATCTTCTAATACTAGTATCTCTTCAACCTGGGTAGGTTAACCAACCTATCAAACGTACTAATCCAGCACTCATGCGAATCATCGCTCCTGATCTGCTCATCCTCGTCCTCAAGCCTCGTCTCCCATCCTGAGCCAGGTATTTGCGGATGCTCGTACACCCAACCCCAGTGAAGGTCTTCAAGCATGGGGAACGCGCATTCGAGGAATGGGACAAGCGGAACAGACTCATCGGCGTCCGAGGTGCATACGTCGAGGTACCGTAGGCGGTGTGGACGGATAGCGTCGATTTCTGGGAAATAAGAGGGGTTTGATGCATTGAAACGGAGAGTTAGATGTCGCAAGAGAGGAAGGGACGAGACGAATGCATGGACGCCTGCGGGAGTGACCTGGGCCGGTTCCGAGAATTCGCGTTCGTACAGCTCGAAATGACGCATGGACGGCCATGCAATGGCATATTCCAGGAGATTGGTGTCCTGACACTGCACCTTGGCACCTAGGTTAATGGCGAGCTTTTCGAGATGAGGAAAAGAGAACAATTGTTTGAGAGCATCGTGTGGAAGGTCTGATATATTTTGATTATAGGGCATAGTGAAGTAGGGGTCGATACCGTTGCATAGGGTGAGAGCGCGAAGGGCGGCGGGCGATAGAGAGCGGGCGAAATCTTTGCATAGGTCTCGGAGGTCCCAAATGAATTCGCGGCTGGAGCGTTCGATGACGAGAGTTTCCAGTCTGGACGCTTTCCATTGGAAAAGCAGCTCTGATATGACCCTGGGGCTCGAAACGATGAGTTTGAGCCTTTTGAGGGACGAGAAATAACCTTCATGGCCGGCTGGTAGGTCGGGTAGAGTCCCAAGCTCTTCTAGCTGAACGTTCATCGCCAGCGTTTCAAGGTTTGGGATAAGACCTAGTGCGGCAATGGTTTCGGGCTTAGAGATTTTGAAGGATTCGAGGTCGAACTTGGTGAGCCGTTTTGATTGGGTCAAGGTCGTGACCAGGGAGTCGGGACATGGAATATGGAAAGGGATACAGTAGGCGTACGGTTCCTCGAGGGTGATACCCAAGTCCACAAGGCTTTCCCGGGCCCCCGTTGATGTCAACAATGTTCCTAGGTTTTCCCAGTCGATAGATAGATCAACGACGTTGTCGCATGTCCCTAGAATGCGAAGCTTCCTTAGGTGGGATCCTAAGACAAGGTGTGGGACCGGGTCATTACTGCTGAGGTAGGACAGAGAAATGGCGAGGCGTCGTATATTGGGAAGGAGGGGACCAGGAAACGGTTTCGCTTTGAGCAGGCGCTCGTAGACTGCGGAATCGATAAACGGATCGCGCTGACCGGAGGAGTTGTGCATGACCCGATCGAGATACATGACCTTGATTCGCGATGAGTAATATCTCATGCGCGTGAAATGTTGTCCTTGGAGATTGGAATTAATATTCTGGGAACCATAATGGATGTCAGCCGTTGACCAATATGTACAGATGACAGAACATGAGGAGAATCATTTTTGGGGCGACGTCAGGATGAAGTGGACATCCGGGTACCCCAAACGAGTCTCCAGGGTTTGTATAGGTTTGTACTCACAAGTTTAGGGTAAGGGCCTAGCAGTTGAGTCCTGCGGCTCTGTACGATATCGATGGCGAGCGCGTGAGCTGGAAGACATCTGAGCAGCGGCAGAAAGGAGTCCATTGAGTACCAAAGAGTGTCTAGAGCCGGCTCGGTAAAATCTCTGCATGTGCGAGCGAGTCCAGCCAACGTTCCTCGATTTAACCCATCGTCGTGTGGGTCGTCACTGTCTCGAACGTACTGGAAAATGTTCAGAAGTAGTTCGGGAGTGCGAAGACAAGGATGCATGTCGATTTGTAGACGGGCGAACGGAGGAGAGTGCTATCCAGAGAAGAAATACCCAAGAAGAGTCGCCTTAGAATAGTGGCAAGAGAAAAGGCAATGTGCTGATTCCGTTCAGCATGTATATATGTGAAGGCCATGACGCGAGTAATTCAGGGGAATAGCAGATCTATCAACCGACGTCGGCTCCTTTTCAAGATCAACAAGTCAAGCTTTCGTAACAAATTAAACAATTGTACGGTCACGCTGAAATAGGTCGTTCCACGTGACTTATGGTAATTAAATTGTCGCGCCGCGAGAGCAGTCCTCGGTTACTTCGGAAGTTTAAGTATTCTAGCTGAAATTCGGCAGGACGCCGCAATAAAGGTGCTTTAGTACGGAATTTCTTACTTCTATGGTAAGTATTACCTCGCGTAGCCCCGTTGGACCTGCAGCTTCTACCTGCTTCTACGGACCTTCGTGAGATGTATCATGGAGCATCTGTCTGATCCACGAACATCGGATGCCATGGTTGTACTGACTAGAAGGCATCCCCCCAAGTCGACAATTAGAGCCAAGGTCACACGAAACGACCTGTGTTTGTTCGAGGCGCCAACATCACTTTCGTTTCAATGCCAGAGGATTCGTCCTACATTGCAGAGCCCGATGTTAGACCTAAATATTCGAATCTCGTCTGTGCTTGGGCTTAGTGCTATATCAAAACCTAATGTCTCACAGGTTACTCCAAGTCGTTTGGGTAAAGGTTAATATTTTTCTACTTTCCGAAAAATCCAGAAAATCTGAAAATTTTTGGAATACGCAAATCGGTGTTAGAAGCGGCTGAATTGAGAGAAACGTATAGTGCTCTGGACCTCCTGTTATCAATGTAAAGAGGCCAACCTCAGCCAAAATTAGTATAAGCACCTTAGAAACATCGGGAATCGCTTATGTAGAAGGAAGCAACGAGAAACCGAAGAAGTCGAGATACTCCCTCATAGCAAGTGAGTATCAATCTGTAGCATTTAATAGGGTGTTTCACAATAGCCAACTTCCGGCCAACTTCGCTCAAAACTTTTGTTCCAACTTCTGGAAGTTGAACCGGAAGTTGGAGCGAAATCGTGCTCCGGAGCACGATTTCGCTCTAACTTTGATGCCAACTTGTTGGTCCAACTTCCACTTTAACTGTCCATCCTGGAACAACGGATCGCTTTCCTGGCCCAAAAATTCCAGACTTTGCAGAATATAACTCATTATATTATATTATCATTTTTTCAAGATTTACTGGAAGGAGGGGGCTCATAAAACTGAAAAGTACGATTTAGAAAGTAGCAACGGCAACTGCGACCGAGGTGTTTTCTCACGGGTTCCAACTTCTGGAAGTTGGAACAAAAGTTTTGAGCGAAGTTGGCCGGAAGTTGGCTATTGTGAAACACCCTATTATTATATACGTATGGTCATTTACATCTAAATATGGCGCTTACGCGAAACGTCGCGCACATCAATGCGGGAGGGGCAGCGCTACCGTTTGGAGATATTTTAGCTACTACACACTCTTTAGGTGCATGTTGCCCGAGCCCTTTGCCACAAACAAATTTCTTGGGTTACTATTACCCTTACCCTTGGGCACGTTGCTGCGGGCAGCATGTATGTATTTTGCGATCATATATAACCTGCAACGGAGATTTTATAAAGGATCGACGCGTCAATCACTCGCCATCATTCTTGATTCTTAACCCCCACCATGTCTGGAATCATCAAGCTCAACCTCCCCTCCGTCGAAGAGTATCACAAGCGCAAAGTCGCACTTATCACGGGTATGGTTAATTTGGTGTTTAAGAGATAAAATCCTTATCTGCGATAGGTATCACTGGACAGGATGGATCGTATCTGTGAGTTCTAGTCGCGTCGTTCGCCAACGTGCATAATCTCAGAGCGCCACATAGGACCGAGCTTTTACTTGAGAAGGGCTACCAGGTGCATGGTATCATCCGTCGTTCGTCTAGTTTCAACACTGGTCGTCTCCACCATCTCTACGAAGATCAGCACGAACGTACGCGACACCCCTTCTCCTGATCTGATCTCATCCACCTCAGCCATCGACTAATCACCTTGATATACTCCAGGTCCCGGAAAATTCAAGCTGCACTATGGCGATCTGTCCGACAGTACCAACTTGGTGTACATCCTCGCTCAGGTACAGCCTACCGAGGTATACAACCTTGGAGCCCAATCGCACGTCAAGGTCTCCTTCGAGATGGCCGAATACACTGGCGACGTGGATGGCCTCGGCACTCTTCGTCTGCTTGACGCCATCCGAACCTGTGGGCTCGAGAAACACGTCCGATTCTACCAGGCATCGACGTCCGAATTGTACGGCAAAGTCGTCGAGACCCCTCAGAGTGAGACCACCCCGTTCTATCCTCGATCGCCCTATGGCTGTGCCAAGCTCTACGCCTACTGGATTGTCGTCAACTACCGCGAATCATACGGCATGTTCGCCTGTAATGGGATTCTATTCAACCACGAGAGTCCGCGTCGAGGACGGACGTTCGTGACGAGGAAAATCTCGAGGGCAGCTGCGGATATCTCCTTGGGCAAGCAGTCGTGCCTTTATCTCGGAAACATCGACGCACGTCGTGATTGGGGTCACGGTAAGTGCTCTGCGGCGTCTATCCTTATCAAATGACTCCCCTGGTTGTGCCTGGCGTTGCCTGGCGTATGGCTGTTGGGGTCGACTTACGACACCCTTTTCATAACACAGCGCGCGATTATGTTGAGGGCATGTGGATGATGCTACAACAGCAGGCTCCCGATGATTTCGTCCTTGCAACTGGAGAGACCCACCCTGTTCGTGAATTTGTGAACAAGGCCTTCGATGCCGCTGGTATAAAACTCAAGTGAGTATTGTTATTTTTCGTACTGGAAATGGTGAAATTGATGATTTTATTCACTTAGGTGGTCTGGCTCGGGTGTGGATGAGCAAGCAACCGACGTGAAATCTGGAAATGTTGTCGTGAAGGTCGACACAAAATATTTCCGTCCCGCTGAAGTCGAGTAAGTCTCCGTCGCCCCTGTCTCTCATCGCCATCTCTGACCCTGCTATCTCCTTCCACACAGACTCCTGCTCGGCAACCCTGCCAAAGCAGAACGCCTCCTGGGCTGGAAGCGCAAGGTTGACTTCGACTCCCTGGTCAAAGAGATGGTCGAGGCCGACCTCAAGGCTGCTGCTAGCCTTGTCGAGGACCAGAATTAGAACCCTCTACTACACGTCGACGGTCCCTTTCAATCTTACACTCATAATTGCATATATACACTCATAGGACTTGCATTGATCGCGGATTAAAATTCAAAAGTTTGTTAGAATACGTTCATTTCTCCTTTTGCGTTGTCATCGGTAGCCGATGGGCTTGCTCACCGGCTCCCGAGACCCAAATCCCGCATGAATAGACCGCGGTAGCACATTGATCGATCTTTGAAGATACCCTTCTCCCTATTCACCGCTGCCCCTCGCTCTTGGGGGCTTTCCAATTGGATTAGGGTTCTTTCCATATGGACGAACGAGGCAAAACATGAGGTGCTCTTCAACTTGCTTCTTGGAGATAATCTGATCCACAAGGCTGTAGATTACAGGAACAATTAAATACATCCGGTGATTTTGTAACAGCGAAAATATGACAAGGACGAAAATAAGACCAGAGTGAGCGATCGGGTATACGTGATATTCAAGTATTGCACTACATCGAGGCGCGTATTAAATCTAAATGGGCTAGACGTACAGCCCATGGTCCTTATCGTATCAATCCTTGACTTTGCCAATTCGAGCGTTTTTGTAGTTCGCGAGGAACCACTTGACAGTATAGTCCAGGGCCTCTTCAAACGGTGTGAACTGGAAACCTCCCGTCAAGCTAAGAAGCTTCTTGTTGGAGGCAGGTTTGCGGAATTGGCCGTCTGCGCGAGTCGTGTCGAACTGCAATTTCAAATGTGACACAGTGAAGAGGGCGATATAGATTGATCAGATTGTGGGACGTGAATGAGCGAGAAGCACCTACACTGTATTCACCCTTGAAATCCAAAGCTTTGACGATCGCATCAGCAACTTCTTTGATGCTCACTTCCTCGTCTTCCCCCACTGGAAAACATATCCATGAGCAATGATACTGCAGGGCGAGACTGAGGGGCGAGACAACTTACCGGAGAGAATGACAGGCTCGACATCGTCGTACTCTCGAAGCATCCAAATGAACAGTTTCGCTAGATCAAACGAGAAGATGAACTGGCGGAGGGGTTTGCCAGTTCCAGACACGACAAATGGCGTCCCGTTCTCTATGTCTCTTCGTTAGCGAGGTGCATCTTAGCGGATGAGGTCATTCGACTGACTCTTAGCGAGGTAACACTTGTGGATGAGGCCGGGGATAACATGCGAGTCCTCCAAGTCACTGTAGCGCGCGTCAGTGGCGGCTCCGCGGGAGCGATCGAGTAGGTACCGCTTACTAGTTGTCGAACGGACCGAACACATTTGTCGGGATAGCCGAGGTGAAATTGCATCCGAATTCCTCTTTGTAGGCGCTGAAGAGGATCCGTAAGCGAGGATCGAGCAGTGATGCGCAGCACGTACTGGTTCTGGACATCGACCATACGTTTCGCGTGTGCATAACCAAAGTTACTCTCGTGAGGGGGTCCACTGTGGATCTTGAGTTCGTCTAGTGGGTATTCGACCTTGTCGGGGAACACGCATGTGGAAAGACAGGAGATGACTTTTTGAGTTTTGGTTTCGTAGGATACGTGGAGAATGTTATCGTTAATCAAGATGTTGTCCCGGAGGAAGGTCAACTATCGATGGTACAGGTTCAGTCAATCGATATTATCAAGCGACGCGATGAAAGTTGTGTACCTTGTATTTCATGTTTTTGAACAAACCACCAACTGAGATAATACCATGAGCATATAGTTTATTGGTAGAACATTGATTTGCATACCGAGGGCAGCAAGGTGTATAACATGGGTGGGCTTGTATTTCTCGAATAGTTTACGCGTCTGTGCTGGATCTCTGCGATACGGTTAGTTGGATTCGACAAGTATGAACGTCACTACGCGCCTCAGATCTCCTTCTGAAGAGCTAGCAAATATCCATGTTTCACCAGACTTCTTGCCGAATCGCGATCCCTCGGGTTCGGTGTTGATAATATGTTCGATGGCCTTGCCGACGAGTCCAGTTCCTCCAGTCACAAGCACGACGTTACTGGACATTTTGTCTGCTTATGGCGATCAGCACTGCACTAGCTCAAGCGAGAGGGCGACCTACGAACTTCTGGCGCGTTGTAAGGACGAAAGAGACGTGATGAACGTTCGACCAGCCCCTGGATGAACAATCTGCTTAGATAAATATTTAATAAGAAATAATATTTGAGCACGTGCTCCGATTCGATCACTTCGGCATGTCGGGAGCATAAGGTGGCCGCACTGCTCGAATCTCGACCTCGGTCTCTCATCTACTCCAACCTCCATAGATAGCACCTATTAAAGCTGAGCAGAATCAGTAGAAATGGCATCCAACACTTCCCCTAGCTCTTCAGATACCAAGATGGACTGCAGGAAGATCGCCGACGACGTTTACAAACTCGCAAGTCTGGGTCCATCTGACCCGTTGTCGGCTGCGGTGAAGGAGGCCCTAGATGTTATTGACGAGAGTCTCGACATTCATGGGTATGTTTATCGCTTATATCGCAACGGAACGGACACTGACCCTTCATCCATGTAGGCCGGACAATGTTTCGCTAAGCTTTAACGGCGGCAAAGATTGTGAGCTCGGGTGCTCCAATGACCAATATATAGCTTGACTCACATATCTTTTCTTACTCAGGTACTGTGCTACTTCACCTGTACGCAGGCGCAATTGCACGCAGGCTCAAAAATGGGGAGACGATGAAACCCATTCATGCGCTTTACATCCCCGTACCATCCCCCTTCGATGTTCTCGAGGAATTCATCGAGAAAGCTGTACATGACTACAACATCGATCTCTTTTCATGCCGGCCCCCGGCCGCCCAAGTTGAGAGCGTCGTCACCCCGCCTGCTAACGGATCAGCCTCCGACTATGTTGCCGATGTCAACTCACAACCCAACGCTCAGGCGGTCGGTAAAGCAAAAGGAGGAGAGGGCATGCGTCAGGCACTCGAGTCTTACAAAACTCAGTTCCCAAATATCACTGCAGTACTAATTGGCACCAGAAGAACAGATCCGCATGGAGGTGAGTTTCTTGACCCATTTGGTTTCATGAGCAACGGGCTGAACTCTGAGGGCCTCTTGTTCTCCAGCTAAACTCTCTTATCGGAACATGACTGACAATGGCTGGCCGAAGTATGAGCGCATCAACCCTATTATTAACTGGTCCTACTGCAATGTCTGGGAATTCCTCCGACGTATGAACGTTCCATACTGTTCCTTATATGACCAAGGGTATGTCACAAAGCTTACTCAAACCCGAGTGCGCCAATTCATTATGTCTTCTCAACTCAGATACACATCTCTCGGGTCCACATTCAATACCTTCCCAAATCCTGCCCTCCTCGTCGCGCCCACACCAACCACAGAATCACCTGTAACGACATCTTCCGTAGTAACTCCCACATCCACAATCACCGCTAGCATCATGGCGCAGGTTGTCAACACCGATCACAAATATCGCCAACCCATTTACCGACCTGCTTACGAGCTAAAGGACGGTGAATTAGAGCGGTGCGGTCGGGCAGCTGCACAACCTCAGCTGAAGCCGTCGTATGTCCGGACTTGAAACTCCAAGTTAAAGGAGTATCTCTGGACTTTGCTCGTATGGTGCCATGCACTCCGCGCTTCTACCATTCTTATTACTTTGCAATGCGCTAGATCTCACCAACCCATTTATGAGTAGCCATCTTGTGTAAGCCAGCTTGTTCCCACCACAAAAGATTAAAATATGTACGATATGATAATGTACGCACGCTCACATCTCTTTTCAAACACCTCCATTAGGTATTATAAATTACACGGACCTACTCTAATCTCCTCTATTTACCAAGGCTCTAACTAATGGATTTAACTAATACATGCTTGAAGAAACATACATCTCGAAACACGTAAAAGCAAGGAATGCTGACAGCAAATGGCTCGAGTCTTGTAACATTTACCCATTGCGACAGCAACCACAGGTAATTTTGTTCGATTAGTGCTTGTTGGCATCCTTCTCGCCCAGCTCGATGTCATCCACCGTCTTGACGCGCTCGTAGGACGCGGAATTACGGCGAGGGGCGGGTTGCTGTGATTCTTGGTGCTTGACCCAGGTATAGAGGATGGAGCCAAAGAGAATGATAGCGATCGAGGAAGCCCGTCCGCTAGAGTGTATGATAAGCTACAACGAGCAAACTAGGTATGGTGGTTGGCACTTACGTTGTAATGATATCATGGAAGAGCCACATCCCGAGAAGTGAGGCGGCAACACCGCGTACTGCGGACGAAACCATGTGTGTGATAGGGGAGGTGACCTTGATAGAGAGCAAGCTGGCGATGCTCATCATGAAGCCGAGGATTCCCTAAAGTTACGTGGGATTAATGGAGCATTCAAGATGTCAAAGGAAAGCTACATACAGTGATCAACGAACCCCAAAGGAAGGTGGAGAGGGGGGACATGGAACCGGGCTTGACGAGGAGCTCGTCGACACCAAAGAGCATCTTGAACACATCTCCACCCTCACCAGCGACAAACAAAAGTGGTAGGAGGATAATTGCGCTCAGAAGGTTGGTGTACCAGGACAGGGCAAGAGCACTTCCGCCGACGACGTTGAGACTCTGCTTGATGACAACGGAGTGCACGGCTGTGATAGCCGAGCTGGCAACACCAAAGCCTACACCAATGAGGGAGAGAGGTGTGCCATCGAGGAAAACGCCGACGAAGAAGCCCATAGTGACGACACCGCAGCAGAGGAGGATGCGCAGCGACGGTCTGGAGTGGAGGAAGATGAATGAAGTGCAGACGGTGAAGGGGAGGACGAGGCCACGAGCGACTTGGTAGAAGGAGGCGTCAACGTATTTGAGGGTATAGTTGCTGAAGCTGAAAGGGTGTTAGACTATCTACTGCGGAGTGCAGAGGAAGGGAATGTACCTAAGACCGAAGACGTTCAAGCCGACCATTGGGATTAGGCCTTTGCAGGTAGCCAAGTCAAAGGTGAGCCTGTCTGGCAGTAGACGCAAGGCGTCGGATACCATGAACAGGCCTGCAGCGATAGCTAGTTGTGCCCATAGGAAGAATAAAGGTGTTGCGGTGGTGTTCAGAACCCATTTGTTGCTGAAAAGAAGTCAATACCCTATGCTTGTATGTGGGCGTCGAAATAACGTACGCCATGACCATCTATCAAACCAGAATCATATTAGAAATACGCGTCGCACACAGAATAATTGAACTCACCGCTAACGCAGCCACAAGATAGAACACAACGACGCCCATCTTCGCGACAGTTAGCCAGCGCATTCACTTTGCATGAAGAATTGCACATACCACCATCGTCCGTGAGGCCGGTTTTGGTGCATCTTTCGAAGGAGCCATGAGGAATCAAAGAATGACTAGAGAATTAGAAAGGGCGATTATAGTCGAGAAAGAGGAAGAAGACGAGGTCGTCGTCGGTTGTCAAATTGAAAAGGCACGGCGGTGAGTTGAGCCCGTGGGAAATGCAATTTCTATGATGCCCCTTGCATGAGAACCGGCGTTTGCCACAGACGCGTCGCGTCGCGTCCTAAATTTCACCGACGGACAACAAGAATTTAGCTAAGAAAGGTACCTTTGGGGTGGGGGCATGAGAGGTACCAGGGACATGTATCTCAAACCCTAACTACATTGAATTGAACTCAATGTAACCGCGGTCTGGTTAGAACTCTCTAGATTCGCTAATAATGAAGTTTTTATTGTCAGAACATTGTCGTGTCCATATGGATTTCTGAGAGCAAAAGCGACGGCTATAGCATTGACGACGCTTTGTAAATGCCAAAGATTCATTTAAACCTTGCCCGCCGTGCTGCTCGGTGCCGGCTCTCGCTTGATAGCCGAGACGCGCCATTCGCGTCGCGCAAGTCACGTAGGTTCCTTTCATACCACCACTACGCTAGATCCAGAAAACGAGGCACCCGAAGATGTCTGACGGGGAAAGGACACCACCACCACCCACTAATGGGATCCAGGCGTCTAGTTCGTCAACTCTTCTTGATTGCTGAAGAAAAGACTGACATCCAGATCTCTTAGTTGCCCCGGAAGACACCATCCGCATAATGCTCGCGACGGACAATCATATTGGGTACATGGAAAGAGATCCAATCCGTGGTCAAGACTCTATCAATACCTTTCGCGAAATTCTTCAATTGGCTGTAAAATACGATGTTAGTCGCTTCAGCAATGTCGTTGTAAACTTCTCCTTAAACAGCACCTAGGTCGATTTCATTTTGCTTGCAGGAGATCTGTTCCACGAGAACAAGCCTTCAAGAGACTGCCTCTACAAGGTCACAGCGCTGCTGCGAGAGTTTACGTTAGGAGACAAACCAGTCCAGGTTGAGTTGCTCAGTGACCCGTTGGAAGGACAAGCGGATGGTTTCTCGTGAGTCTTTGTTGCTTGTCAATTAAACATTGACTGACGGAGAACAGGTTTCCTGCTATCAACTACGAAGACCCCAACCTCAATGTTGGTATACCGGTCTTTTCGATTCATGGCAACCACGATGATCCTCAGGGAGCTGGAGCTGTAAGTCGAACCTTTCGTTTATAACTTTTCAACAATTTCAACAAATCCGCCTCGTAGGAAGGTGCTCTTTGTGCTCTCGACATCCTATCCGTGACCGGACTCCTCAACTACATGGGAAAAATCGATCTCCCAGTCTCGGACGCTGAAGCTCCTACCACTGGTATCGCAGTGCGACCCGTTCTCCTTCGCAAAGGGAGCACCTACCTCGGGATGTACGGGATAGGGAACGTGAAGGACCAGAGGATGCACTTTGAGCTGAGGAGTAACCGCGTGCGGATGTTCATGCCAAAGGACAAGGACAAGTGGTTCAACATGCTGCTTCTGCACCAGAACAGGTCCGTCTTTCGTTTACCTCGCAGGCTGCATAGGTCTGATGAGGATTAGGGTCAAGCACGGTCCTCAGGAATTTGTCCCTGAAGGCATGTTTGACGATAGCATAGACTTGGTCATATGGGGTCACGAACATGACTGCCGTATTACACCTGAACCAGTGGCAGGCAAGAAGTATTACATCACGCAACCAGGATCGTCAGTGGCGACCTCGTTGGCAGACGGTGAAGCCATTGAGAAGTAAGTCCCTTTAATCTTTCGATAACTTACCTGTACTCAGTGTTCGATAGACATGTTGCTCTCGTTCAAATTCAAGGGAAAGATTTTCAACTCACGCCTATCCCACTGCGCACCGTGCGGCCGTTCGTTATTGAACAAATCGTACTTACAGACATTGCGGAGGAGGCTGGGCTCGACCTGAATGACCAGATGGAAATTACGAAGTTCCTCAAATCGAAGGTTGGTCTTCCTAGGGCCTGTGATCTTTCATTCTAAACGCTTTCATCAGGTGAATGAGCTCATTGACCAGGCAAATCAGCAATGGGACGAACGAAATGCACGAGCAGTGGAGGACGGAGAACCGGAGGTTCCACGAATGCTTCCCCTCATCCGTTTAAAAGTAACAACTATTCATTTCATCGTCTTGCCCAGACCCTGTTAACCTTTCTTGCTAGGTGGACACAACAGGTGTAACAGAGACCTCCAACCCCATTCGCTTTGGTCAAGAATTCCAAGGCCGTATCGCCAACCCCCGCGACCTTCTCGTCTTCCACCGCTCCAAAAAGACCGCATCTCGCTCTGCCAAAGTCATTGTCGACCAACCAGAGCTGAGCATCGATGATCCGGACCTAAGCATCTCGGAAAAGTTAGCCAAGGTCCGTGTAGGGACGTTGGTGAAGGAATATCTTGCCGCACAGGAGTTGCAGCTATTGGGAGAAGGAGGGATGTCTGATGCAATTCAGATGTTCGTGGAGAAGGACGACATACATGCTATCCAGACGTGAGTTTCCTGAAATTCCTGAGTGTATCAAGGTCGACTGAATTTTCTCTCAGGCATGTAAGCAAGGCGTTGAAGGTGTTGATGAAGAATGTCCAGGCTCAAGACGATGTTGAGGTTCCTGAAGATGAGCTCGAGGAGATGGTAGGACTTGTTCGCAGATTTTCTTTTCCGGCTCTGATTGTCTTCCTCCATATCAGCTTACAAAAGCAAAGGAGCAACAGGACAAAGAATACCTCGAGAACGCCAAGGCTGCTAAAGCATCAAAGGGCAAGGGAAAATCTAAAGCCAAAGAATCCGACGAGGAATCCGACGACTCGATGATGATGGACGTTGATGCCGGAGGCGGAGGGTCAGAGTTTGAAGCATTGGACTCGGACGATGCTCCCCCACCACCACCGAAGAAGGGAAGGGCCGCAGCTGGCGCCAGCAAGGCCAAGGCCCCGGCCAAGACGACGAAAGCGACGAAGGCTGCCCCTGCGAAAAAGGCGCCCGCGAAAGGCAAAGGAAAGAAAGTTCAGGTATGATCTTGTGCATGAATTGGGCGAATTGTTGAAAACTTTGACCTTCAGAGCGATTCGGATGAGATTATCGAATTGGACGACGACGACGACGATGATGAAGAGGAGGAGGCGCCGAAGCCTGTCAAGAGGACTAATCGGGCTGCTGTGCTGAGGTGCGTTGCAAATTATTCATAATGTCAGCTATTCCGAGTCTAACTTGTCTGTTCCTCCATTTCGTAGTCAACCCGCGGCCAAGAAGGCCCCAGCAAAGAAGAAGGCCACATCGACGGCCACATCGAAACCTCCTGCGAGATCGTCGAGGGCGGCTGCCACCAAGGCGAGGGGTAAGATGGTGGTACGTGGTTTATTCTCTTGTTCGATATCTATATGCTGACGTCCTGCAATAGATTGACGATGATGACGATGACGATGATTGATCTATTTTTTGTTCGCT